>Ga0129324_10000019_pt1 | contig 125096 bp, 105 predicted proteins | sample CPBDNA_7_FD_96879 | JGI IMG/M metagenome (GOLD analysis project Ga0129324, IMG submission 96879) | Freshwater to marine salinity gradient microbial communities from Chesapeake Bay, USA - CPBay_Spr_15_0.2_DNA | ecosystem: Environmental > Aquatic > Marine > Coastal | place: USA: Chesapeake Bay... | reverse complement strand
CCGCTTCAAGTTGCGCTGCCTTTTGGGAAGTCACATCTGTAAAATATCCCTTACCGTCATTTTCCAAAAGATAACTGTTGGGTGCGTATGGATATTGATTGGGAACCAAACGTCCGCCAATGAATAAATCTAAATCTCCATCATTGTCATAATCAGCTGACTTTACGCAAGAACCACTGCTGATTATTTGAGGTAATTGATCACTAGACTTAACGAAGCTTCCTTTTCCACGGTTGATGTAGAGTCGGTCTTTTAAAGCAGGGTCTGTTTTGTCAAATTCATTTCCTCCACTGACAACGTAAAGATCCATATCTCGATCCCCATCGGCATCAAAAAATAAAGCACCCATGTCCTCGGAGGCGGCATCTGGTTCCAGATCAATTTTATTAGATTTGACAAAGCCCCCTGATAGTGTTTGAAGGAAAATTCCACCAACAGCTCCCTTTGCAGCACCGATAAAAGCATCCTCTAATCCATCACCGTTGACATCGCCAATAGCGAGTTTTGGTCCCAAAGTAGAAAGCATATGTGGTAGCATAATCTCCCTTTTAAAATCGTTGTAGTTGTTTTCTTTATGCGTAAAGTCAATTGCTTTTACTTCTTGAAAAAGTTTGGTATTGGGCGCCCTATTTCTATTGACATAAAGTGTGGCGTCCTTCTGAAATAAAGTTAATTTTTGGTTAGGTTGAACTGCAGTTATGATCTCCTTTTTTTGATTGGGCCACACCACTTCCACCTGGTCAATAGTCTTGGACTTACCGATTCCAAAGTTTAGGTTAAAATCTACAGAGGATTGATAACCTCTTGTATTAAACATTTCCTGAGTTTGGGTCATGCCTCCCGCGGTTACTTTCACTTTGGCTCCAATGCCTGAAGTATTTTTTCCCATTCCCTTTAAAGCAATTTTTAAATGGTTGTTTTGGGTGAATTTTTCTGAATTATTACGGTAGATAAACGCTTGATTATCAAGATTTGTTACTATCAGATCCATATCTCCGTCATTATCTAAATCAGCATATGCAGCGGCATTTGAAAAGGTTTTTTGGTCAATACCCCAATCAATATTCATTTTGGTAAATGTCAAATCACCATTATTTTTATAGGTATAGTTTTCCTCTAATATAGAAGGCATTTTATCAATTAATTCAGTAAGCTTAATTTTTACATTATTCTTTCTTTCATTAATTTTTTCCTGAACTATATAGTTAAAAAAATCCATGTTTGTATAGTCTTTTTTATAACCATTGGTTATAAAAAGATCTTTATATCCGTCATTATCTAAGTCTGTAAATAAAGAAGCCCAACTCCAATCCGTATTTGAAACACCTGAAAACTGACCAATCTCAGAAAAATAATTACCTCCTCGATTTAATTGCAGCATATTTCTCATCGTCTGATTATAAAAGCCGTTCTGCTTGAGATGATTTAGTTTTTCGTAATTATCTGGGCCTGATGTCATTTTAATCCTGTGATTTCCTTCAGGTAGCATATCCAAGGCCATAATATCAGTAAAACCATCATTATTAAAATCAGCAATATCAGAACCCATCGAATATAGTGGTGTATGGCCAATATAGTCCTCCAATCCTTCTGTAAAGGTTCCATCTCCATTATTCAGATATAAATAGTCTTGTTCGTTATAATCATTTGAAACATAGATATCAATGAATCCGTCATTATTAATATCTGATAGAGCAATACCCAACCCAAAACCAAGTATATTAGAAATTAACCCCGAATCATCAGTTACATCTACGAACTTACCGTTGTCATTTCTTAATAATTTATCAGAATATGCATTATTTTTTAATTTTTTATGATAACTAGACATTTTTCCAAGTGTTGAATATTCTAGAACTGAATGATTTAGTACATAAAGATCTAAATCTCCATCATTATCATAATCGAAAAAAGCGCCCTGCGTGGTGAAACCAGAATCGTCAACACCAAACTTACTCCCCTTTTCAGTAAAAGTAAGATCTCCATTATTAATAAAAAGTAGGTTCTTTCTTTTTTCAGGGTTACTCGCTGCAGAACGACATACATAGATATCTACTAAACCATCGCCATTAACATCGGCCATAGTTGTCCCTGTATTCCATAGTCCCTCAGCAAAAACCCCTGCCTGTTTTGCTATTTCTTTAAATTTAAAATTACCTTGATTAATATATAATCTGCTGCCTACCATATTACCAGTAAAATAAATATCAGAAAGTCCATCATTATTTATATCACCAATCGATACACCACCACCATAATAGAAATTACCATAGGTCAAAACATTAAAAGATTCCGTATACTGAAGAGGATTTTTAAATTTTATTCCCGTAAAGTTAGAAGGCATTAATGTAAACATTTTGTCACTGGAGGGAGTACAGGAAATAAAGAATATAAGTGATAAACTAAATACAGTTTTTAATAAAGAATTGACTTTCATAATGGTATTTTGATCAATTTAAAGTTTAGGTTTTTTAAAAACAAAAGCCTGTAATAAATACAGGCTTTTTGTTCAATTTGTAGTAGTTTGAAATATTTTTTAGAAGTTAGGTCCTTCAATATCCCAATACAAACGTGTACTAACTAAATCACCGCCAGGCCCAAGAGCTTCAACGCCCCCAGCGTATCCTGTTGGGTTGTTAGTTCGCTCATTTTGATCAAATAACATCCTCTTGATAAACCCATCAGCTGGAATAATTCCAGTGTCAGCCTTACTGCTGTTTTGGTAGTTGTAAGGAAGTTTAGGATAACCTGTTCTTCTGTGGTCAACCCATGCTTCTATAGTATTTCCATATGCAGCAATCCATTTCTGAGTCATGATTTTTTCAAGCTTTTCTTCATTAGTTCCAGCCTCATCCCAAGCAACCGTAGCTGTTATTCTAGACACAAAGTCGTTAGTCGCACCTGTTACTGTAACATCGTCATAATCAAGTGGTGTTTTTGTATTATCAGCTAAATAAGCAGCAGCTCCACCAACACCCCAATATTCAAAGGAGGCATTAACACCCATTTCGTAGTGAGCTTTAGCAGTACCCGAAATGTTCCAGCCTCTAAGTACTCCTTCAGCTAACATAAAGTGGACTTCAGCAGCATCAAAGAATCTTCTTTTTGTTACTGTTTTGAAGTCTTCACTAATAGTTGACATCACAATTCGAGTATCCTTAGCCAACATTTCTGCTCCATTTCTAATTCCCAAGTAAGGAAAGTCGGGATGATGAGCTACCAGCGACGGATCTTTAACTGGTTCAAAGTAAGCTGTTACTCTTGGATCTTCATATCCTCCCAGGATAGACTCCATGGAAGCACTCATACGGGTATCATTCCAAGAAAAACAAATACGTGATTCTTTGTAAATACCTCCATAAAGGAATAGGTCGAAATTTTGATCATTTGTTGTAATTAAACCTCCAGCATCACTTATTGCTTTCTCTGCTTGTGTTTTTGCTAAAGCAGGATTTACATTAACAAGTCTCATTGCCAACTGTAATCTTAAAGAATTTGCATATCTAATCCAGTGAGGGATGCTACCATTGTAAATGGCATCAAATTTTTTAAATTGAACATAATCTGTATTTGCAGAAAAAGTAGAAACAATTGCATCTAAATCAGTGAAAAAGTTATTATAAAGGTTCGGCTCGCTATCATATGGAACATCTCCTGAAGCACCATATTTAGAATAAATTATTGGCCCATGTATGGCAGTTACTCTTGACATTGCAGTAACCTGAAGGAGCTTAGCCCATTGGACAAACATATCTTCTCCATCTGCTTCAGCAATTTCAATAACTTGTTTTGCTGGAGACATAACTTTACTGTACATGTTACTCATGTATGGATTATTCCAAGAAGGTACGTAAGTAGTGTTATTTATTGTACCCAAAAAAGTACTTGGGGTAGCAAGATGTCTTACGAACGAATCGTTCATCAAATTATGTTCGATTTGATCACCAATTAAGGGTTCTATCATAGATGCGAAGTATGCCCCAATATGATTTTTGTTTTGCTTTAATGATTCAGAAGTAATCTGATTAGGATTTGTATTTAGCTCTGCAAAATCATCAGTACAGGCATTAAAAAATACTAATCCAAAAGCTAGTAATAAGTAATTTATTTTTTTAAACATCTTTTAATTTTTTAAAATATTAATCTTAAGTTCATTCCAAAAGTCCTAGTTGAAGGAAGGTTGAAATTATCTAAACCTTGAATACTACGACCAGTACTCATTGATAATTCTGGATCAAAAGGTGCTTTAGCAGTATACAACAAATTGTTACCAATTAATGAAAGTGTAGCGGCCTCAACAGGAAGACCCAAAGAAGTAGTATCAATTTTATAAGCTATTGATAATTGGGTCAGTCTTATATTAGTTCTATCATATACATATGGCTCACTAATCCCGTTACGATCTCCAATACCATTATTGGAATACCATACTGCAGGATCAGCAGTAGTTACAGGATTTCCGCTTGTATCAACTCCATTAATTGGAACACCACCATTATCTCTGTCTAAACCGGACCTTAAAGAGGTACCGGATCCATTCAACATCATTTCAGTTTTTGAAAAAACCTTTCCTCCAAATTTACCATTGATAATAAATCCGGCCGAAAACTTATCACCGAAAGTGAAGTTATTGGACCAACCAACACTAACCTTAGGCTCAGCATTACCAGCAAGATTTTCAGGAGCCGCAGTGTCATTTAATTTTAATGGCTCTCCTTTATCGCTCATTTTGATTCTGCCTTGAGCATCTCTATCAAATCTACTCACATAAAAATCTCCAATAGATCCGCCTGCAACCAATCTTGAACCAAATCCTTCCCCAGCTCCAGTGGATAGGTTATTTAAATCAGGGTGAATTTCAACAATTTTGTTTTTATTTTGAGCAATATTAACAATAGTTGACCACGTAAAATTAGGTTTTTCTACAACATCTCCTCTAAGACTAACTTCAACACCATTGTTAGTTATTTTACCGGCATTTACAAAATATGTAGTATATCCAGAACCTGATGGTGCAGTAAGACTCAAGAATTGGTCTGTACTTGTAATATCATAAATAGCGATATCAATACCTACTCTATTATTAAATAACCTGAGGTCCAAACCAAATTCTGTTGTTTCGATCATCTCTGGCTTTAGGTCTGTAAATGGTTTTTGAGTATTCCTTACAACACCACCCGCTGCATTTACAGTATTTTGAGGGTTGATTTTATTATAAGGAACTTCATTACCAACAGAAGCAGCAGAGACTCTTAATTTTGCGAAACTTATAACTTCAGGTAAGGTAACTAATTCAGAAATTACTGCCGACAAACCATAAGAAGGATAAAAATAAGATTCATTACCAGTCATAGCTAAAGTCGAAGCGTAATCATTTCTACCTGCAACGTCTAAAAATATTGCATCCTTATATCCAATAACAAAATTACCAAATAAAGCTTGTTTCTCAACTCTACTACTCAAAGTAGATTGAATCTGATTGGTAGTATGAACATTTTGGAAATTGAATTCATTGGCATAGAATAGTCCGGGATCCCCTGTATTAACTGAGATTCCATCACCAAAGGTGGTTTTTTGAAGAGAGGCACCGATAATAGCATTAATAGATATATCTTCTGTGATATTCTCATTGTAAGTTAAGATAGCATCTGTGTAAAATAATTCATCCGTAAACTTTTGGTACTCCCACTTTCCGTTAGGAGAAACGTTAGTTGGGTTGGAATTAGCAGCATGTCTTTGTTCGTTTGACTTACTCGAAAAATCATAACTAGCCCTAGCTTGGAAGGTCATTTTATCATTTATTTCATATGAAATGTTCATGCTTGAAATAGCTCTTTTGATTTTATCTTCACTAGGCTGGTTGTTCATTATCCAATATGGATTAGATAAAAAGTGATAATTGAAAGGGTAATTTTGTTGCATTACACCATCCGATCCCAAGGTTTGATAGTTTTCAAAATCACTGAAATTTCTTTCTCTAGGATGCATGTAGAGCGCAGTCAATGGATTCAAGTAATATCCAGCAGGTGCCCTATTATCAGTAGTTTCATCTGTTAAAAGAATATTTGAGGAAATCGTCATTTTGTCATCAAAAAACTTAGTTGATTGTTTAAATGAAACATTATTTTTTTGATATTTAAAATTTTCCATGATACCAGTCGAAGTGGTATTATAATAGGAAAAATATGCTTTTGTCTTTTTTCCTCCACCACTAACGGAAACAGAATTCACGTAGTTTGCTCCAGTTTGGAAAAAATCTTCTACAAAACTTGAGCCATAGTTTCCTGGACTTGCATCCCAACTGTTTTGACCTCCACTACCACCATAGTTGTATTGTAATTCTGGGAGTTCAATAACACTTTCAAAAGTAACACCTGAATTGATGGTTACTTTAGTTTCACCTTCTTCACCAGATTTAGTTGTAATAAGTATCACACCGTTAGCTCCTTGACTTCCATATAGTACAGAAGCATTTGCACCTTTCAAGATATTAATACTTTCTATATCATCTGGGTTGATTTGAGAAAGGCCATCACCTCCGTCAGATCCACCCCATGTGTCAGGCTGGCTACTTCGATTATTAACAATCGGGACACCATCAACCACAATAAGGGGTTGGCTGTCACCACTCAAAGATTTATTACCCCTGAGGACGATTCGAGTTGATCCACCAGCACCAGAGGAACTTTTTGTGACTTCAATACCAGCAGCTCGACCAGTTAAACTGTTAGCAAAACTGATATCCCTAGCTTGAACTAAATCTTCTGATTTAACTGTTTGACTTGCGTAAGTAAGGGTTTTTTCTGCCCTTTTAATCCCCAATGCCGTAACAACGATCTCGTCAAGAGCATTTCCCTGAACAAGAGTGACATTAATAGTTGAGCCTTCTCCAACAACAACTTGCTGGCTTTCATAACCTACATAGCTAAATTCGACGGTAGCTCCTTCTTGAACAGAAATTGAAAAATTTCCATCAAAATCAGTAGTGGCGCCTTCATTTGTCTCGGTTAGTACGATAGATGCTCCTGGAAGTGGAACTCCATCAGAATCAGTGACGGTTCCGTTAACCGTTTTCACTTGTGCAAAAATGACTCCGCTTAATAAAAAGCAAGTAGCCATTAGCGTTTGTTTAATTTTTTGTTTCATAATCTAGTTTAGTTAGACAATAAATATAATAAATAATTTATAAATCTTAAATTAATGTTAAAAAATATTTTGTGGTAAATTAAAATAAAACCTGATTGTTGAGAAATTTGTGTTCCTTAATCGAATATATTCTTATTTTTTTTTACATACATTTAAAACATTAAAAAAATCAACCTTAAGCAATGTCAAATAATTTAAAATTTTTCTTGTTACTAAGCACATGCATGTTTCAAACCCATGTTATGAGTCAAGAAAACAAAATAACAGAAACTGTTCAATCACTTCCAACCTACAGTTTTGGAGATCCTAATCCACTGCCCTCATTTACTTTTAACTCTAAAATCTATCCTTATTATAAGTTTCAAGGTTATGACTTTCATAAAAAAGAAAAGCCTTTTAAAGTGATTAAAATTGAAAACCAATGGATTGAAGTAAGTATTCTTCCAGAAGTTGGCGGCAAAGTTTTAGGGGCAATAGACAAAAGTAACGGAAATGAGTTTCTTTATAAAAATGAAGTTGCAAAATTTAGAAACATTGCTATGAGGGGACCATGGGTTTCTGGTGGTATAGAATTCAATTTTGGCATTATTGGTCATCATCCAGGTACTGCTACTCCTGTAGACTACAAAATAACAGAACTTGAAAACGGAGCAATGGAATGCACTGTCGGAGGAATCGACCTGCCTTCTAGAACACAATGGAGAGTGAAAATCACTGTCCCTCCCAATCAAAGTGTTTTTACAACAAAAGCCTTGTGGTATAATCCCACTGATGTTGAACAGTCCTATTATAATTGGATGACGGCAGCGGCAGTGGCTAAGGAAGATCTTGTCTTTTATACTCCTGGAGATCAATTCTTAACCCATGGTGGCGAAGCAAAGTCTTGGCCCCGTGATCCACAAAATCGTGATCTCTCTCATTACAATCAAAATCATTTTGGCCCTAGCAAGTCTTACCATATAATTGGAGAATACAATGATTTTTTTGGGGGTTACTATAAAGATTCGAATATTGGATTTGGACACTGGGGTAGGTATGATGAAATACCGGGTCAAAAACTATGGCTGTGGAACCTCTCTCGCGCAGGAGGGATTTGGGAAGACCTACTTACAGATAATGACGGACAATATATAGAATATCAAGCCGGAAGACTTTTTGTACAATATTCTCCTGGAGAAGAGAATCCAATCAGTCAGGCCAGCTTTGAACCACACCTTTCTGATAAGTGGACTGAAGCTTGGTTTCCAATCAAAAATATTGGGGGCTTAAAAGAAGCTTCTGAGTGGGCGGCATTGAACATCGAAGAAAGCTCTGATAGTATTTTTATTAAAATAAATGCATTTAAAGAAAGTCAGTCTAAATTATTATTATCCTACGCTAACGATATATCTGAGAAAGATTTTAGCACTGTCCCAAACGGAGTTTACACCTTTGGATTTAAAAAACAAAAGGGTCATTTTTCAATAAACGTTAAAGCATTAAGGCTTAACTATAAATCAAATCCAGACCTTATAAAAAGAGATTTTAAAACTGCTATTGAGGTTGTTAATAACAATTCTTCTGAGAAAAAATTCTTAGATGCTAAAGATGCGCAACGTTTCAGAGATTTTTCAACTGCTTCGGCCTTACTCCTTGAAGTTCTAGAGGACAATCCATTACATTTAGAGGCGAGAACAGAACTGGCCATGCTCTACCATAGAAATGGACGTTATGAAAAAGCCATAGCTATGGCTTCGAAAGGCTTGCAAATTGACACCTATCACAATGGCCTTAACTATATCGCTGGGATAGCCTTTTTTGCTAATAATGATTTGCTCAATGCAAAAGAACATTTGGGCTGGGCTGCAAGATCAATTAAATACCGCTCGGCCTCTAATGCAATACTGGCTCAGATCTTACTTATAGAACAGAGCTTTATGGATGCCATGCATTACAATAAAATTGCTCTCAGATACAATCAAGACAATGTCAATGCACTTGCTCAAAAAGCAATCATCCAGAGAAAGCTCGGTGAATCTGAAAATGCCATGAGCACCCTAAATGAACTTGAAGAGCTCGATCCGCTTCATCATCTGATTTCATTTGAAAGGTTTTTATTAGGAAAAACTTCTGCCGAGGTGGTGAAAAATTCCCACCGGTCTGAGTTTCCTCATCAAACTTTTTTAGAGTTGGCGCTTTTCTATCACAATCGAGGGATGGACTCAGAAGCAATCAATGTCCTAAGAACGGGTCCTAAGCACATGCTAAATGAACTTTGGATATCATTTCTTTCTAATGACACTGCCGCTATTTCTAACATCATGAATCAATCCATCGCCTTTATTTTTCCCTATAGAAATGAAACTGTTGATTTAATGCGTTGGCTTTTAAAAAACAACACTTCATGGAAATCAAAATACCTTCTGGGATTGAATCTCGTTGGTCTAAATCAAACCCAGGAAGGCATCAAGGTCTTTAAAGACTTGGGGGAGGCTCCTGATGACCCGCTATTTTATTATATCAGAGGAACATTTTTTAAGGAACAGAAAATATCTTCCTATATTAATGATTTAGAAAAAGCCTATGCTAAAGAACCTAAAAATTGGCGGTATGCTTACTCCTTGGCAGAGGATAAATATAGTAATGGAGATTTTGCTGAAGCTGAAAAAATAATCAGCCGAACATTTAAAAGTGATAAAGAGAATTATTTTGCTGGGATGCTTTTAGCTAAGACCTTCAATGCCTCTGATAAATTTGAAAAAAGCATTGACCTTCTCAAAGACTTAAAGATTCTACCCTACGAGCATTCAACTGAAGGGAGGGAAATATACACCAAAGCTTATATCGGATCTGCTTCACAAAATCTAATGAGTGATAATAATAATAAAGCATTAGAAAGGCTTAAAGAATCATTGCTTTGGCCTGAAAGCTTGGGCGCTGGAAAACCATTCGATCCTGAGGAAAGAATTCAGCGTTTCCTTATGGGGTTTGCTTACATCGATCAAAATAAGGATGCTTTGGCAAAAGCAGAACTTACTCAAATTGCTGAATATTCTAAAAAACAATTGTTCAAACTATCTAAGCAACATTTGTTAGGGATTTATGCAATACAAGAAGTAGAAGGGAAAGAGTCTGCAATGAATTTTATCGAACAGTTAATCGAATCGAAAAATGGAGATCATCCAGTAACCAAAGAATTAATAAAGTTTTATTTTGAAAACAATAATCTAAAATGGAATAAAACTTTCATTAAAGATATCCTCTCTTTCTTTAACATTAATTGACACTAAAAGCCCTCCCTGGAACTTCTACTCGAAAAGATTCAAGATAGCCCCTATCTTGTAAAGTAATATAGGCTGTTCTTCCATCTTTTCCTCCAAAGGCGATGTTGGAAGGTTTTTTGCCCTTGAGCTTTATTTCTTTGAGAAGTACTCCTTGTGAAGATAATTTGACGACAGTTCCTTTTCCGTGACGTGTTATATAGAGGTTACCATTTTGATCACATCGCATACCATCCATACCAAAATCTTCAAACTGATGAAAAAGCTTTTTATTTGAAATATTACCTTGACTGTCAATGTCGAATGCCCAAACTTTTCTTTGAATACTTTCATTAACGTAAAGTGTTTTTTCGTCAGGACTGACTTCAATTCCATTGGTTGTTCCCATTTTACTGTCTAATAATTCAAAAACGCCATTTTCAACTTTCCATATATTTCCTGTACTGTTTTTCCAATTCGGATCAGATGCATACATTCTATTATTACAACAAATCGCCAAATCATTCGGCTGGTTTAATAAAGAATCATGAGCAAAAACAGTTACTACTTTTGTTTCTAGATCAACACTTAAAATGTTGTGTCCAGTATAATCTGCTAAAAACATTTCTTGATCTTTGCCAAACCTAATGCCATTTGCAGTGCTTCCTTCTGGCAAATGCTCAATGAATAAATCGAATTTCCCTTCAATATCAATTTTCCCTATAGAACCTGAATGCGTCGGGTTTACGAAATAGAGGTTCCCACTTTGGTCAACCGCTGGTCCTTCAAGACCCTGAGTATATTCGCCTACAAAAACAAAATCGATCGCTTGATAGAGCACTTCAGAATCAGAACAAGAAAAGGTTAAAAATAAAACACCCAAAAATTTAAAATTAATATTTTTCATGACTTAAAAGTTGCTCGTTTTCTTAAAAATAAGTTATTTTTAACAATATATGAAATCAAAATTTCTAAACGTAATTATTTTTATTTTTCTTATAGGTTGCTCAAACATGAATAAAAAAATAAAAGTGCTTGACGTTTCTAAAATCTATGTAAATGATACTTTAAGCTTTGAAAGCATTTCAAATGTCATAGAAAAAAAGACCGCACTAAACGCTATCAATTGGCTAGAATGGGACAAGTTCCCCTACAAACCTCAAGTAGATTTTAGAATTGCACACGATGATAGTTTGTTATTTATTAAATTTTATGTTAAAGAAAATCACCCTTTGGCCAAACGATCTGAACCCAATAGCGCCACCCACCGTGACAGTTGTGTTGAGTTTTTCATTGACCCTATGAGAGATGGTAACTATTATAACTTTGAGTTTAATTGTATCGGAACGACTCATTTGGCTTATGGTCCAGCTCGTAGCACTCGAAATTTTATCCCTAAAGAAAAAATAATTAACGAGATCAAAACCTGGTCAACAATGGGAGATCAACCTTTTGAAGAAAAATCGGGAAAATTTGAATGGGAAATGGTGGTTGTAATTCCCGCTTCTGTTTTTACCTACAATGAAGGGTTTAACTTTTCCAACCTAATCGCAAACGCAAACTTTTACAAATGTGGTGACGACACCACTAAGCCACATTATTTAAGTTGGAATCCTGTTAAAACTAAAAATCCGGATTTTCATCGCCCTGAATTTTTTGGAACTTTAAATTTTAAGTAAAACTATATAATTGAAGATGAACATGAGTTTTTGTAAAACAATTTGGATAGTGCCTTTAGTGGTGTTATTTGTAACTTTATTTGGTTGTCAGAAAAAAAGTAACAAGGGGGAACTTTTTCTTCCAGAAGGATTTGTTTCGACCGTTTATGTAGACAGCATAGCGGAAACAGTCAGACACATGACCGTTAACGATAACGGTGATTTGTATGTCAAATTCAAAAGGTCGAGTGAAGCGGGAGTTCTCGCTGCAATTAGAGATGCTGACAAAGATGGTATTGTTGATTCTCTGGTAAAGTTTGGTAGTTATCACATCCCCCAAAGAGGAAGCTACTCTACTGCTGCTAGAATTTATAAGGGCTATCTTTATTTTAGTTCACAACTAACTGTTTATAGATATAAGTTAGATCCAGATAAGCTTGTTCCTACTGGGGAGGCAGAAATCATCGTGCATGATGATCATGCTCATGGATCTCACGAACATATCGGAAAGCCAATTGCCTTTGACAACGATGGAAATATTTATGTTCCTTTTGGAGCACCAAACAACGCTTGTCAAAATCCAAAAAGAACCCCGATGGCTCCAGGTCAAGACCCTTGCCCGTTACTCAAAGATCACGGGGGTATTTGGCGTTTTGATGCAGAAAAAATTGGACAAACGCAACATGATGGGGAAAAATACGCAAGTGGCTTGAGAAGTATCGTTGCTTTGGATTGGAACAATGACGACAATCACCTCTATTCAGTTGTTCATGGCAGGGATGACCTAACAAGACTGTGGCCCAATCATTTCAGTCAATGGGAAAGTGCATTGCTTCCCTCTGAAGAATTTGTGAAGATTGAAAAAGGGGATCACTTCGGGTGGCCTTATTGTTATTACGATCAAATGCAAGGAAAAAAAGTGTTGGCTCCGGAATATGGGGGAGACGGAAACATTATTGGTCGTTGTGCTGAATACAAAGATCCTGTTATCGGATTTCCAGGGCATTGGGCGCCCAACGACTTGGTTTTTTATGAAGGAGATGCTTTCCCTGAAAGGTATAAAAACGGAGCATTTATTGGGTTTCATGGTTCTACAAATCGTGCTCCCTATCCCCAATCAAGTTATTTTATTGGATTTGTTCCTTTTAAGAACGGAAAACCTTCTGGTGAATATGAAATTTTTGCAGATGGTTTTGCACAGATAGATCCTATTGTCAATACTCGAGATGCGATGTATCGGCCGATGGGAATTGCTTTTGCTCCAGACGGAACAATGTATTTGTCTGAAACCGAAAAAGGTAAAATTTGGAAGGTTCAATTTAAAGGAGATCGAGAAAATTTTGGTGAAAAAGAGTTGATCGCAATGGAAGAAAGAAAATCTATGAGTCACATCCGAACACCCGATATCATAAAAGATCGAATTGAACCAGAAGATTCGAAAATTGGCCAAAAAACATACAATCAATACTGTATGGCTTGCCACCAAAGCAATGGAATGGGGACTTCTGGAAGGTTTCCTCCACTAGGAGGTACTGACTGGGTGACAGGGGATAAAAAACGATTGGTTAAGATAATTTTAAATGGAATGGAAGGCGCAATTGAAGTCAATGGAGAGACCTATGATGGACTAATGCCGCAACATTCATTTTTAAGTGATGATCAAATTGCAGACGTTTTGTCCTATATTAGAACAAATTTTGGGAATAAGTCAAGCAATGTGACTGCAGAAGAAGTCGAAAAAATTAGAAAAGAAAATATAAGTTCTGAAAAAAAATAGCACTAAAAAACTTAACATTATGAAAAAAATTAAAGTCATTTTATTAATCAGTCCACTCTTACTTTTTAGTTTAATATTAAAAGGACAATCCTATGATTTGTTGATTAAGAATGGGCATTTGATTGATTCAAAAAACAACATTGACCAGGTTATGGATGTGGCCATAAGTCAAGGAAAAATTGCCGCTGTAGAAAAAAACATTTCTGCCAAACTTGCTAAAAAAGTTATTGATGCCAAAGGCCTTATGGTGAGTCCGGGACTGATCGACATTCACAGTCACAATTTCCACGGAACCATTCCTGACAGGTATTTAAGTAACAGTTTTGCTTCCTTACCCCCCGACGGATTTACTTTCAGAGTCGGAGTAACCACCCTTGTTGATTGTGGAGATGCAGGCTGGCGTAACTTTAAAACTTTTAAAGAACAAGTAATTGATCGGTCAAAAACCAGGGTTTTATCCTTTCTCAATATTGTTGGAGCAGGAATGAGCGGTGGGCCTTTTGAACAAAATATTGTGGACATGGATCCTAAACTTGCTGCCATGGTCGCGCGGCAATACCCTCAGTATATTGTAGGTTTTAAACTGGCTCACTATCATGGTTTTGACTGGACACCAACGGAAAGGGTTGTTCAAGCTGGAGAACTTGCGGGTCTTCCTGTTATAATTGATTTTGGAGGAAGTGAACCAGAGCTCCCCCTAAAAAAATTATTATTAGAAAAATTAAGGCCTGGTGATATTTTTACTCACGCTTACGCCCATGTGAATGGAAGAACTCCGATTGTGGATGAAAACGGAAAAGTGAGGGATTATGTTTTTGAAGCACAAAAAAAAGGAATTGTTTTTGACGTTGGTCATGGGGGTGGAAGTTTTCTTTTTGAGCAAGCAGTACCCGCCGTTAAGCAAGGTTTAAAACCAAATTCTATAAGCACAGATCTTCATACGGGAAGTATGAATGGTGGAATGAAAGACATCGTTAATGTTATGTCCAAATTCTTAAACATGGGGCTTTCCACTCAAGAAGTAATTCGAAGTACCACATGGGATCCAGCCAAATACATCAAGAGAGGAGACTTAGGACATTTGTCTGTTGGTGCGGTGGCTGATGTTACACTTTTAAATCTAAGAGAGGGAGATTTTGGATTTATTGATACACAAGGAAAAAAAATGAAAGGAAATCAAAAACTAGAATGTGAACTTACCCTAAGAGAAGGTAAGGTCGTCTATGACCTTAATGGTCTAGCAAGCGAAAATTGGAAATAATTATGAAACAACTTTTTAAATATTTATTTAAACTGTCTGGTGCATCGTTTTTGGTGACCCTAATTTTGATATTAAATGGGAAAACCGAAACCGCTGGACCCTTCTTGATTCTGTCATTATTACTTTTGGCATTGGGGATGAAAAGCACAAAAAAATGGAAAGGATTTTCCTTTACTGTTTTAATTTTTGCTGCTGTTAGTCTCTCAATGTATTATCCTCAATCCTTAGTCCAAATTGGTGATTTTCAATTTAAAAAACTCATTGTTCCACTACTTCAAATCATAATGTTTGGTATGGGGACAGCCATGAGCTTTAATGATTTTTACGGTGTTATTAAAATGCCCAAAGGAGTTTTGATCGGTTTGGTCTGTCAATTCAGCATTATGCCCATATTAGGATTTGGACTTGCAACCCTTTTTAATTTTCCCCCAGAAATAGCTGCGGGAGTTGTGTTAATAGGATCCTCTCCAAGTGGATTGGCTTCTAATGTCATGGCCTATTTGGCCAAAGCAAACGTAGCTCTTTCGGTGACTTTAACAGCAGTTGCCACAGTGGTTGCCCCATTCATGACACCACTATTGATGAAATATTTGGCTGGGTCTTTTGTCCCTATAGATTTTTATGCAATGATGCTTAGTATTTTTAAAATGGTAATTCTTCCCGTTGTGTTGGGATTGGTTTTTAATCATTTTTTTCACGGAAAAGCAAAATGGTTAGACAAAGCCATGCCAATTGTTTCGATGAGTGCGATCGCCCTAATAATAATGATTATAACCGCTGCAGGAAGAGATTCTCTCTTGTCCATTGGTTTGTTGCTAGTTTTCGCTGCAATTATTCATAATTTGATGGGTTATTTGCTTGGCTACTGGAGTTGTCGTCTGCTAAAAATGAAAGAGCAAGACTGCCGAACAATCGCACTAGAAGTCGGAATGCAAAACGGGGGATTGGCCTCAGGAATTGCACTAGAAATGGGTAAAGTATCAACCGTAGGACTCGCCCCTGCCGTTTTTGGACCTTGGATGAATATTTCAGGTTCCTCATTGGCCACTTGGTGGAGAGACAAAGACCCTAAAGAAAAAACAATAAAAAAATAATATCAATATGCTTAAAAAATTAATTCAATTCTCTTTCGTTTTTATCGGTTCAATTTACTTTTACTCTGCAATTGCTCAGAGCCTGAGTGTTGAAGAAATGAAATTCTTAACCCACCAATGGGAAGGAGAACGTTTTGAAGATGGGAGACCTAAAGTTGCTACTGATGTCCTTATGCGCATGAAAAAAGTTAGTATTGAGGAAGCTTGGGGAGTTTTAAGGAATGAAGGCTATCACAATCAGTTTGATGGCGGATGGCAACCACTCCACAATGATGTCACTGTCGTTGGAAGAGCACTCACGGTTCAGTACATGCCCAATCGTCCCGATATCGCAAACCAAATTAAAGAAAAAGGACTTAAAGAAGGAGAGATAGGAAATACAAATTCCTGGCCGATTGATCGCTTGGTAGAAAACGACGTCTATGTCGCCGATGGTTTTGGTAAAATAGTTGATGGAACTTTAATTGGAGATAATTTAGGAAATTCGATTTATGCAAAAACCAAAACGGGTGTTGTCTTTGATGCTTCTAGTAGAGACATGGAAGGGCTTTCACAAATCGAAGGATTCAATGCCTTTGTGAGAGGTTGGCACCCTTCGTTTCTAACCGAAGTGATGTTATACAGCATCAATGAACCCATCAGAATTGGAGCTGCAAGTGTCATGCCCGGAGATGTAGTACTCGCCAAAAAAGAGGGTGTAATTTTCATCCCCGCTCATTTGGCTGAGCAAGTAGTCATCACCTCAGAAGTAGTTAGACTTAGAGATTTATTTGGCATCTCGCGTCTTAAAGAAGGGAAATATACTCCAGGACAGATAGACAACAAATGGTCAGATGAAATTGAAAAAGATTTTTCAAAATGGATTAGGGATCACATGGATGAACTTCCTGTTCCCAAAAATCAAATACAAGAGTTAATAAAAAAAAGAATGTGGTAATATCAGTTTAATAAATAAATAATACAAAAATGAAACACAATGAACAAAGAAGATCTTCACTGAAGAAAATAGGAATGGGTTTTGCAGCCCTTCTTGGTGTCGGAACTGTAAAAGCAGCTATACCTAAAACTGAAAAGAAAGTCGTAGGCGAAATCGTTAATGATCAAGACATTCCTCTGTTTTCGGGGGCAGTAAGACATGGAAACACTCTTTATATCGCAGGAAAAGGTGCTCATTTCGATGGCGACATCAAATCACATACAGACCATGTTTTGAAAGAGCTTCAAAAGGGATTAGAAAGTAATGGATCTTCGATGGAGCAGGTGCTTAAAGTGAATGTTTACCTTGCTGATTTGGCAGATTACAAAGGAATGAATGAGATTTTCAGAGGTCGTTTTGGAAAAAACCCTCCTGTAAGGACAACTGTTGCAACCTATGGCGGTGTTCCAGGAAACTCGTTAGTAGAAATGGACTGCATCGCAGCAGTAGATTAATTTAAAATCAACAATTATGATTAACAGAAGAAAAGCATTAAAATCATTAGCAACCCTTCCATTCATAGGTAGCTTTTTGGGTGCTAATTCACTAGCAGCAAATCCTAGTTCTGCAGCGATCGTTTCAAGTGTTCGAAGAGATTTCTTTAAAGAATTAGGACTAAGAACCTTTATTAATGCCGCAGGAACTTACACTTCCATGACCGGATCGTTAATGCCCAAGGAGGTCACTGACGCCATAAGTTATGGCACAACTGAGTATGTAAACCTCGATGAATTACAAGATAAAGTTGGAGAAAGAATCGCCGAGTTATTGAAATGTGAATACGCTACAGTATCTTCTGGTTGTTTTGGTGCCATGAGCATAGGAATGGCCGGGGTTCTTACTGGTATGGATCCTAAGAAAGTCAAACAACTTCCTAATACGGAAGGCATGAAAAATGAAGTGATTATTCAAGAATCACACACAATTGGATATGCACAAGCGCTTACAAATGTTGGTGCAAAAGTAGTTAAAATAAAAACTGCTAGAGATTTAGAAAAAGCAATTAACAAAAAGACAGCCATGCTGTGGTTTCTTAATGCACATACCGATCAAGGAGCAATCAAATGGGAAGAATTTATTGCGCTTGGTAAAAAATACAACATCCCTACTTTTATAGACTGTGCTGCCGATGTGCCCCCTGTTGAAAACCTTTTTAAATTTACTAAAATGGGATTTGATTTAGTTGCCTTTTCCGGAGGAAAAGGAATTCGTGGGCCTCAAAGTGCTGGTCTGCTTTTAGGAAAAAGAAAATATATTGAAGCTGCAAGAATGCATACTCCCCCGAGAGGTGAAACCATTGGAAGAGGGATGAAAGTAAATAAGGAAGAAGTCCTTGGAATGCTTGCTGCTCTTGAGTTGTATTTGCAAAAAGATCATAAAGCCGAATGGGCAATGTGGGAAGCTCAAATAAAATTAATCAGTGACAGCGCATTGGAAATCAAAGGAGTGGAAACAGAGGTTCATGTTCCTAAATATGCAAACCACGTTCCTAGTTTAAGAATTCGATGGAATCAGAATTTGGTTAAAATAACACCAAATGAAGTCCGTGATCAACTAAAAAATGGTCACCCTTCGATCCAAACTGTTGGAGACAACAGTACCGTTGGGATAACCACATGGATGATGGTTCCTGGACAAGAACGCATCGTTGCGAAAAGAATCAGTGAAATCCTTTCATCAGCAACTTAGAAATATGAATAAAAAATTAATCTTTGGATTTCTATTTTTCAATTTAATTCTATTGTCCTGTAGCAATCCTGTTCAAAAAGAGTCGCCTTCTAATTCAGAAGCGAAAGAGGTTTTTGATCCAGAAGCAAAATTAAAAGAGCTTGGCATTGATTTGCCAAGCCCTGCTGCTCCTGTTGCCAATTTTGTGAACGCTGTAAAAGTGGACAAGCTTCTTTTTCTATCGGGCAACGGTCCATTAAAAGGTGACGGAAAATTCATAACCGGAAAATTAGGGGAAAACCTAACCATTGAAGAGGGTTATAAAGCTGCACGTCTTACTGGGATCAATCAAATTGCTATTTTAAAATCCGCCATAGGAGACTTGAGTAAGGTCAAAAGAATTGTTAAAGTTTTGGGAATGGTTAATGCCTCCTCTGATTTCAATGACCATCCAAAGGTTATTAACGGTTATTCGGATTTGATGGTTGAAGTCTTTGGAGACCGAGGAAAACATGCACGTGCAGCAGTAGGAATGGCTTCGCTTCCTTTTAACATTGCTGTAGAAATCGAAATGATTGTTGAAGTAGAATAATTTGTTTTAAAAATGAAAAAAACAATTTCAATATCTTTTTTAATTTTCAATTTAATTTTTACGCAATTTATTACTGGGCAAAATTCACAAAAAAATCCCTCTGATGAGTTGCTTGGAGAGAAAGTAGATTCGATCATTCGGATGGGTATCCGAGAAAAAGCTTTTCCTGGAGCACAAGTTTTGCTTTTTAAAGATGATCGCATAAAGTTATTTGAAGCCTATGGTTTTCATACCTATGACTCGATCACTCCTGTAGCCAAAAACGATTTGTATGATTTGGCTTCTGTTACAAAAATCATTGGAAGCACATTGGCTTTTATGAAACTCTATGAATTGTACGGTATTAATTTGGATCAAAAAGTGTCTGAATATATGCCTCTAACAAAAAGGAGTAATAAAAAAAATACCACTTTTAGAGAAGTTCTAGCGCATCAAGCGGGATGGTCGCCTTATATTACGCATCAAAATATGGTTTTTAGAAAAAACGGGGAATTTAAATCCAGAACACTTTCCAATAAAAAAAGTAATCGCTACCCCTATGCATTATGTGATTCCCTTTATATTTTTAAAAACTACCAAAGGAAAATCATGCGGAGGATTAAAAAAACTCCAGTAGAAAATATTGGAAAATATCGCTATTCTGGTTTGTGGTTTTTCTTATTGCCTGAACTGGTCAAAAATCTGAGTGGCTTATCTTTTGATGCCTTTTTGGATACTCATTTCTTCCAGCCCTTAGAAGCCGAGAGACTTACTTTCAACCCAAGCCTTAAGTTTAAACAGGAAGAAATCGTTCCTACTGAAAAAGATTCCTTGTTTAGAAAAACTCTTGTAAGAGGATGGGTACATGACGAAGCTGCAGGGCTGATGGGTGGAGTTTCTGGGAATGCAGGGCTTTTTTCTGATGCAAAGTCTCTTTCAAAAATCCTTCAAATGTTGTTGAATAAAGGAACTTATAAGGGCAAGGAATATTTAAAAGCTGAGACAATAGAATTGTTTAGCTCACAGGCCTATCCAGCTTCTGAAAATCGACGTGGATTGGGCTTTGATAAACCCAGCTTAGACGCTGACTCTTCACCTTATCCCTCTGAAATTTGTTCCCCTGAAAGTTATGGACACAGTGGATTTACAGGAACATTTGTCTGGATCAATCCGACCCACAATAGTTTTATGATCTTTCTCTCTAATCGCGTTTTTCCAACAAGAGCGCAAAAAGCAATCTACAGTCTTGGAATAAGAGGGGGAATATTAGATGCCCTACTTGAGAATTAATTGGGTTCTATGGCCAATTTCTTACTTACAAAATTTCCAAGTTCCCTGCCTTGTCTTAAACCTTCAACTATTGCTTTTCTGTAATGGATCCCTCCGTATAACCTGCTAATTGCGGCTTCCTCAGCCGCATGTTTGAATGACTTAAAGCTTCTAATTGGAAGATCGTAAACCAATTCTGTGTCGTCATCAAAAGAAATGTTGTCTCCAAAAAAATCCGTCAAAGCAACCGAAGCCGCACCAGAAACTACGGAGTGACCACTGGTATATTCAGGAAAAGGAGGTGTTTGAAGAACAGGATACCAGTTTTCATCAATTGTCTGATTGATTATTGTTTCGGGGCGTATTAAATTACTTCTGTATTTCTCATCCCAACAACTGATGAATGCATCTGCAATTGCAATAGAAGTTTTGGCATAGGCAGCTACTGTTTTATATACATCAGCATTTAAATTTCTGGAAACAATTTTTGTAATTCCAATCCAGTGTGCTCCGGGACTTATTTTTTTCAAAGCGAACATCACATGCCCTTTATGAGTTGAGACATAAGGATTGCAATCCCAAAACTTTGCGATTTCCTTTCGCTCATCCTCGTTCTCATTGTTTTGAATTTCTTTTACTATTTTGTAAACTTCTTGAAGTTCTTTATAAAACTCAGAGTCTGGATCCATTGAAAAAGCAGGTGGCGGTTCTGGTTGAAATTGTGCAGCACTTTCAATCACAAAAGGTCTGATTTTACTCCAGTGAGGTTCAATTCCGTCCATGTAGTCTGGAGGAGTAGGTTGCCAACGAGAAGGGCTGTCATAATCTACTGTAAATTTTGGGTAAGTCCTTGATTCATTATAGTTGTCAAATTTGTACCACAACTTGATTTCATCTGATACTTTTTCTGCATAAACCTTAGATGCTAAATAGACTTTCGGGTTTATTTTTTCCCAATTAGAAAATAATTTTTCTTCATATTCCGTAATCATTTGCTGAGAAAAGATGAGGCTTTTACCAACTTCTAAAAATGCAATTAGAGCTGCTAGCTTATGATTAACAAGCGTATCTTTTGATTTTGAAATTCCTTTAAAATCTCTTAACATCCCCTTTAAGCTCTTATAATCATTCTGCTGTTCTTGTGCCAGTATTTCATGGGAAGCAATATTAGAATAGACATAAATCCGACTGGCGACAGGAGGAGAAAAGATGTCATGCACCATAACCGAGGTGAGTTGGTCTTGGGCCTCATGAAAATCATTCGCTGTAATTTCAATTGGAGAATATTTATTCTCACAACCAACAAAAGTTACACTAAGAAATAAAAACGTTAATAATAGATTCGGACTTTTCATAAGAAAACTACTAGAAGTTAAGAAAGAGCAAATTTAGTAAAACTATTTTGACCTTATTGTTTTAAAAAATCAATATTCCTTTTTAATCCCTCATGTTTTGTTCTGCTTATTGCACTATTTTTAAATATTGTATTGAACGTTTCTGAGGTCAATTCCTCCCAATCTTTTTTAGAGTAATTTAATATTTCAGGCTTGGAGTTAAACAAAGGTTCATTGTGTTGTTTAGAAAAGTGATTCCATGGACAAACGTCTTGACAAACATCACATCCAAAAGCCCAATTGTCCATTTTCCCCTGAAACTCCGTTGGTAGTTGATCCTTTAATTCGATAGTTAAATAAGAAATACATTTTGTCGCATCGATTTGATAGGGGGCTACAATCGCTTCAGTTGGGCAGGTGTCAATGCAGGCGGTGCAGGTGCCACAATGGTCTGTGGTAGGAAGGTCATATTCCAAGTCCAAGTCCAAAATCATTTCAGCAATAAAAAAATAAGAGCCTACTTTTTGTGAAATCAAATTGGTGTTTTTTCCAATCCACCCCAAACCGCTTTTTTCAGCCCAAGCCCGGTCCATGACCGGTGCTGAGTCGACAAAAACCCTTCCGTTGACCTCTCCTATTTCTTGGTGGATAAAGCTAAACAGTTCCTTAAGCTTCTCCTTAATAACAAAATGGTAGTCGGCTCCATAGGCATATTTAGAGATTTTTGGAGCACCTTCTGGTTGTTGATCGTCAGAATAATAGTTCAACAAAACAGAGATCACACTTTTCCCTCCTGGAACCAAAAGACGAGGATCGAGTCGCTTATCAAAATGATTTTCCATATAACCCATTTTTCCGTTTCTTTCGGCCTTAAGCCATGCCTCTAAACGAGGGGCTTCTTCTTCTAAAAATTCAGCTTTTGAAATACCACAGGAAAGAAAACCCAAGCGTTTAGCTTCCGATTTTATTGCTGAAGAATATTTAGATTTTTGGATCATTTAACACAAAGAAAATTTACTATTCTAATGAGTGTGCTGCATTGCAATTTAAATGATTTTTACTTAAAAAAATCCGCCCTGATTATTTTTTGCGCGTCCGAGATGGATATACGCTCGTTCAGTCACTTCTCTTCCTCTTGGGGTTCGGACGAGAAATCCTTGTTGAATTAAGAAAGGTTCATAAACCTCCTCAATCGTTTCTCCATTTTCTGAAACTGCCGTGGCAAGGGTCGTTATCCCAACAGGGCCTCCCTTAAATTTGTCTATTAATGTGGTTAAAATTTTATTGTCCATATCGTCTAGACCATGGGCATCCACATTCAGCGCCTCTAAAGCATATTTGGTAATTTTCATTTCTATCGAACCGTCACTTTTAATTTGAGCAAAGTCTCTTACCCTCCTAAGTAATCCGTTCGCAATCCTTGGAGTTCCTCGGCTTCTGCCTGCAATCTCAACAGTTGCATCTGGGGAAATGGGAACTTTAAGTATGTTCGAACTTCTTTCTACAATCGTAGAGAGCAATTCGGTGTCATAGTACTCTAATCTACACGTAATGCCAAAACGAGCCCGCATCGGGGCGGTAAGCAGTCCAGAGCGAGTCGTAGCTCCGACCAGTGTAAAAGGGTTTAGATTAATCTGAACGGAACGCGCATTGGGACCCGTTTCGATCATAATATCAATTTTATAATCCTCCATCGCAGAATAAAGATACTCCTCTACAATAGGGCTCAGGCGATGTATTTCGTCAATAAAAAGTATGTCACGGGGCTGAAGGTTGGTTAATAAACCTGCTAAATCTCCTGGCTTGTCCAAAACAGGCCCAGACGTCATCTTGATTCCTGCTTCAAGCTCACTGGCCAGGATGTAAGCCAAAGTTGTTTTTCCTAAACCTGGAGGGCCATGAAAGAGGGTGTGGTCTAATGCTTCCTCACGCTGATTTGCAGCAGCGACAAAAACCTTGAGGTTTTCCAATATTGTTTCTTGACCAGCAAAATCATCAAAACTTATGGGACGTAAAGCTCTATCAACGTCCTGTTGTTCTTCAGAAAAATTATGGTCGGTTGGATCTAAGTTTTCATTCATCATTCCAAAGATAGTCGATTCTGGAGAATTTACACTTTCTTAAACGTAGTGTCCTTGGGAAAACTGTTCTAGTTTTTTAAAATTAATTATTTTTATTTGTTTACCCTTCAATTCTATCCATGCTTGTCTCTGAAAAAAGGAAAGTGTTCGGATTAATGATTCCGAAGCAATACCAATCATATTGGCCAAATCTTCTCTGCGTAATTTCACATCAACAAAGCCATTTGTCTGCGTTTTAAAATAGATGGGTAGTTCTAACAAAATTTCAGCGACACGCTGCTTCACACTTTTTTGACCGATAGTGACAATACGATCATCTGATTTTTTAATGTAACTGGCTAATTGAGTGCAAATGAAGAGTGAAAATTCAGCTTCATTGGCCAACAAAAAGAAAAAATCTTCTTTTGCCAAAAAACATCCAGAAATTGAAGTCAACGCTTTGGCTTGTAAATTGGTTTTATCATTACTGAGTAAACTCCTAATCCCAAGTAAGGTTCCCCGAGAAAGCAATTCAATGATTTGATCTTTTCCATTACTGCACCTTTTTAAGATAACAGCAGTGCCTTCCCTCATACAAAAAACACCAGATAAGGATTGGTTTTCAGAAAAAACTACTTCTCCTTTCTTAAAAGAAAAAGGTTTCAACACCATTTGTCTTTTTTGGAATAGACATGTTTCATTCTCTGAAATATGAAAAGGGCAATCAATACAATATAGCATAAACAGAACGTCGTGGTTAGAAATTAAAGGGGCTTAATTTGATTCTAAAATTACAAAAAAAAGTTTTCGTATTACAAAACATCAATTCTTATGAAGTATGATTAAAATCATTTTTTAGCCTAAAAATAAAATCTACATTTCGAATCTTAACCATCACCCCGATGAGACAGTTTTTGTTTTTCAGTTTCGTCTGTTTTAACTTCTTCTTGCATGCTCAACTTGAAGTCACGGCGGAGCTTCGACCTCGATTTGAATACCGTCATGGATACAAACAACCTTTTCCAGAAGCGGTTGAAGCAGCTACTTTTATTTCTCAAAGAACTCGTTTTAATCTAAACTTCAAATCGGAAGATTTGGATTTTTACACGAGTTTTCAAAACATTCGAGTCTGGGGAGATGTACCCCAACTTAATACTGCCGATAAAAACGGAATTGCGTTGCATCAAGCTTGGGTAAATTGGAAAATATCCTCAAATAATTCTTTAAAAATTGGTCGGCAAGAATTGGACTATGATAATAGTCGAATGTTCGGAAACGTAGGCTGGGCCCAGCAGGCCAGAAGTCATGATGCCTTGATTTTTAGGTCTCATAAAAATAATAATAAACTTCATTTTGGTCTTGCATTCAATCAAGACGATGAAGCATTGATCGGGAATATTTTGAGCGGAAACACCTATAAAGCAATACAATATGCTTGGTTTCAAAAAACGAATGACACGCATGTTTGGAGTTTACTTTTTTTAAATAATGGGCTACAATCTGATCCAGAATTAAACTCAAAAATAAAATATAGTCAAACTTTAGGGGGCACTTTTTTATACAATAAAAAACCCCTAAATGTATTTTTTGAAGCTTATTATCAGGGCGGAAAAGACAAATCAAACAACACCCTAAAAGCTTATTTGCTAGGGACAGAAATCAACTATAAATCAGCTTCAAATTTTATTCCCGGAATTGGATTTGAATTATTGAGCGGTAACGATCTATCAAAAACGACTACTAATTCTAACCGTGCTTTTACACCCTTTTATGGAACAAATCACAAGTTCAATGGCTTTATGGATTATTTCTATGTAGGAAATCACGCCAATTCTGTAGGGCTACTAGATCTTTATTTTAAAATAAATTTCAAGAGTGGATCTAAGGCTAATTATCTATTCAAAATTCATCATTTTGATGCTGCTGCTCCTTTAGCGGGTACAACAGACAAAAAACTAGGAAACGAAATTGACTTTGTTTATTCGCGTTCGATCGCTCAACACATTGCTTTTGCCTTTGGATGGTCTTCTTTTTGGGATTCAGGAAATTTAAAAACACTTAGAAATATAAGTTCCACCAAAAAAAACAACTGGGTCTGGGTGATGCTGACCTTTAAACCTAAATTATATACTTCTCAAACATAAATTAATCATGAAATCAATTTTTAAAAATCACAATGTTTTGTGCCTCCTTTTTATAGGATTATTATTTGCTAGTATTAACGCTTGTAAAGGAACTGAAAAAGAAAATGTTAGTCCCGAAAAAATTCCAACCTCAACTAAAATAAAAGGAACCATTAATGCCGAACTCACAAGTGCACCCAATGTTCCGGAACCAGTTGGAAATCGGACTGCAAAAAGAATATTACTCAGTATGGAAGTACTGGAAGAAACTTCTGAAATGATGAATGGTGTGAGTTATACCTATTGGACTTTTGGTGGCGACGTGCCTGGAAAATTCATTCGTACAAGGGTGGGGGATGAAGTAGAATTTACTCTAAAAAATCACCCCAACAACAAACTGCCTCACAACATCGATTTACATGCCGTTACCGGACCTGGAGGTGGAGCAACTTCATCATTTGTTGCACCAGGACATGAAGTGAAATTCTCTTTTAAAACACTCAACCCCGGATTGTATATCTATCATTGTGCTACCGCTCCTGTTGGAATGCATATCGCCAACGGAATGTATGGTCTAATTTTAGTTGAACCTGCAGGAGGACTTCCTCCAGTTGATCGGGAGTACTATATTGTACAAGGTGATTTTTACACCAAAGGAGATTATGGTGCAAAAGGAATACAACCCTTTGACATGCAAAAAGCTATTGATGAAGATGCTGATTATGTTGTTTTTAACGGAAAAGTTGGCGCCCTCACAGGAGACAATGCCTTGACTGCAAACGTTGGTGAAACCGTTCGTCTTTTTGTTGGAAATGGTGGGCCAAACTTGGTTTCTTCCTTCCATGTCATTGGTGAAATTTTTGACAAAGTTCATGTAGAAGGTGGAAATTTAATTAATGAGGATGTACAAACTACGCTTATCCCTGCTGGTGGGGCTGCCATTGTAGAATTTAAAGTTGATGTCCCAGGAACATTTATTTTAGTAGATCATTCTATTTTTAGAGCCTTTAACAAAGGAGCCATTGGGATGCTTAAAGTGTCTGGAGATGAAAATAAAAAAATATATTCTGGGAAAATACAAGAAGGAATCTATCAACCCGAAGGTGGAGTCATTCAAGCCATTCCTCAGAAAGAGCAAGCTACCACAAAGGTCATCCAGAAAACACTCAGCGAACGCATCGCTTCTGGGAAACAAAAATATATGGAAACCTGCTTTGCTTGCCATCAATCGGAGGGTCAAGGAGTTGCTAATGTTTTTCCACCGCTTGCAAAATCTGACTTCTTAAATGCCGATAAAAAAAGAGCAATACGTACCATTATTAATGGTTTATCGGGCGAGATTACTGTAAATGGGAATGTCTATAACAGTGTGATGCCCTCCCAAGCATTGAGCGATGAAGAGGTTTCGGAAATACTAACCTATGTCTACAGCACTTGGGGAAATAATAAAACGGTTGTCAGCCCATCGGATGTAAAGGCGGTTCGCAACGAACATTAAAATGAATTTAATTTTAAAAATACTACTGCTTTTTCCCTTTCTGGTGTTTTCACAATTAAATGATGAAAAAATGGCGTTTATTGAAGGGGGATCCTATGCCCCCCTTTATCGAAACGATGAAAATAACACTAAAGAAATTGTAGGTGATTTTTATATGGATAAATCCGCTGTTACAAACTCGGCTTTTTCTTTATTTTTAGAGCAATTTCCTCAATGGAAGAAGGAAAATATAAAATCGATTTTTGCTGAAAGTAATTATTTATCGCATTGGGAAAATGAGTTTGAAGCTGATGCGCCAGTCACTAATGTATCGTGGTTTGTGGCTAAAAAATATTGCGAATCTCAACAAAAAAGATTACCCACTATGGCCGAATGGGAATATGTGGCTTTGGCTGATCAGAACCAAAAAGATGCAAGATCAGAACCTTCTCATAATCAGTATATTTTAGATTGGTATGAAAGTCCTAAAGCACGAAGTCCTAAAAAAGTAAAGAGCACCTTTAAAAACAAATGGAATGTGTTTGATATTCACGGACTCATTTGGGAATGGACCTATGATTTTAATTCTGTTTTAATTTCGGGGGAATCTAGAAAAGATGTCAAAACGGATCGCAATCTGTTTTGTGGGAGTGGATCGGTTGACGCAAATGATTTAATGAATTATGCGGCTTTTATTCGGTATGCATTTCGAGGAAGTATTAAGGCAAATTATTGTATCCAAAATCTAGGTTTTAGGTGTGTTAAAGATTTGAAATAATTAAAACCTTTTAAAATTAATTGTAATGAAACAGGTATGCGTTCTGATTTTGAGTTGCTTCTTATTAGCCGCTTGCCACCAAAAAAAAGCTCCAATTGAGCCTTTAAATAAGGAACTTTCAGATTTGTCTATTTATCACCTGCCCTCAGCTTGGAGCACCCACAACAATGAAACCATTCAACTCAAATCCTTGAGAGGGAAGGTGGTGGTGGTCGTGATGATCTACACCTCTTGCAAAGCGGCTTGTCCGAGACTCATTGCAGACATGAAAAATGTATTCGAACAATTAAAAAATGAACCACAAGAAAAACTACAAATGTTACTGGTCAGTATCGACCCAAAAACAGATACCCCTGAGCATTTGTATGAGTTTGCTAAAGAAAATAAAATGCTAAATCCTCCTTGGTTATTTTTGAGAAGTAGTGAGTCCAATACCCGAGAATTTGCTGCTGCTTTAGCTGTTAACTATAAACAAATAACGCCCATGGATTTCTCTCACTCAAACATTATCAGCGTCTTTAATCAGGAAGGTGAATTGGTGCATCAACAAGAGGGGCTTACGGTAAATAATATTTCAACGGTAAATAAAATTCGACTGTTATTAAAAAAGGTGCATTGATTTTACGATATTACAAGGGCAAGTCCTAAAATCAATTAAAAAAGTTAGTCTCCTTTGAAAACCTACACCTGCTACCACTGTGCTTATCCTTTTTCGTTTACACCCTATTTTTTAAAAGAAAAAAAATTCTGCTGTATGGGTTGTAAAACGGTTTATCAGATGATAAAATCAAAAAATCTAGATACTTTTTATGAAATCAACCCTGCTGCTGGAAATGTTCCAACTGAAGAAAAAGAACGCTATGAGTTACTCGATGACCGGGTATTTTTAACCGAGTTTTTACGCTTTGAAAACGAACAGGAACAACATGCTGTTTTTACAATCCCTTCCATTCACTGCAGTGCCTGTATTTGGATTTTAGAGCAGATAAACCAATTTGATTCAGCTATTCAAAGTACGACGGTTCTTTTCTCAAAAAAAACAATTCGCATCGTCTATAATCACCATAAAACTTCTTTACGAAAAATTGCAGAATTATTGGCAAAATTGGGATATCCACCGCATTTGAATGTGTCTAAAGAAAAGAAAACAGAGCCCAACAGAAAACTATTACTTCAAATAGGAATTGCAGGTTTTGCCTTTGGAAATGCAATGTTTTTATCCATTGCGACCTACTTTGACAGCCAAGAATATTGGATCATTCAATTTAGACCTTGGTTCGATTTGTTAATGCTAATTATGAGTTTGCCTGTTTTATTTTTTTCGGCTCAAAATTATTTCATTTCCGCATGGAGGGGAATAAAATCTAAAATATTTTCTCTCGATATTCCCATTGCAATCGGAATTGGAGTTCTTTTTCTTAAAAGCTGCGTAGCTACTTTTGACCCCCTGCAACTAAGTTATTTTGACAGTTTTACCGGATTGGTTTTTTTCTTATTGATTGGAAAGTTTATGCAGGAAAAAACATATTCTAACTTTTCCTATGACAGAGATTATAAATCATTTTTTCCTATTGGAGTTACAAAAATATTCGCTGACAAAACTAGAAAAAAAGTGCCCATAGCCACCCTAGAAGCTGGAGACCAGATTGCGCTGAAAGTGAATGAATTATTGCCAGTAGATGGCGTTCTTTCTTCTCAAAAAACGAAACTCGATTATAGTTTTGTTACGGGAGAATTCGAACCCATAAAAACAACAAAAGGAAAACTAGTCTACGCTGGGGGTAAAATTATTGAGGATAATTGTACTGTTACAGTATTAAAACGGATTCAAGAAAGTAATTTGGTTCAGCTTTGGAGTCAAAATTCTTTCAAGTCTAATGATCAAAAACAACTTCAATCAATTACAGATCGTTTGAGTCGCTTTTTCACACCCTTCATACTATTGTTTGCCCTCGGCGCTGGAAGTATTTGGGCATTTCTTGATCTCTCTAAAGTTTTGGATGTCATTACGGCCGTATTAATCGTTGCCTGCCCCTGTGCTTTGGCCTTGTCTGCGCCATTTATTTCAGGAAATATGATGCGATATTTTGATCGCCTTTCGTTTTACATTCGCACGCCTCAAACCCTTGAAAATCTCACCAAAATCAATCATATTGTTTTTGACAAAACAGGGACACTAACGGATCCAAAACGACACAGTATTACTTATGAAGGAGAAAAATTAAATCCCGAAGAATTAAAATCTCTACGCTCAATTTTCCATCAATCCAACCATCCCATGAGCATGGCCTTGTTTAATTATTTGACAAATATTCCTTATGAAACTTTTATCAAATGTTCGCATCATGCGGGAAAAGGATTAAGTGCAACTTTGGATTCCAAAAAATACACCCTTGGATCCGCAGCTTTTGTAAAAGGAATACGATCTCTTGATCCTAAAACTTCTGAAGTTCATATTGCTATTGACAATCGATATCGAGGATGCTTTAACATTCAACAGTTTTATTTACCCAAACTAAAAATATTTTTTAAAAAACTAGATGGTTTTAAGGTTAGTATTTTATCTGGAGATGCTTCAAGTGAGAGGTCATTTTTAGAATCCTGCGTTTCAAAAAACACAAAACTTCTATTTAATCAAAATCCATTTCAAAAAATTGATTACGTAAAAACGCTTCAAGCTCAAGGGCAAAGTGTACTGATGATTGGAGATGGTCTCAATGATGCGGGTGCGCTTCAGCAAAGTAATTTAGGGATTTCAGTTATGCAGAAAGAACATGATTTTACCCCTGCTTGTGATGCTATTTTGAAAGGTGCAATAATGAACCAACTACCGCTTTTGATTATTTATGCTAAAAAAAGTATGCGACTCATTCGGATTAGTTTTGTGCTTTCTTTATTTTATAATCTAATCGGGTTGACAATTGCTGCACTGGGTCTCCTCCAACCGATGATTGCGGCAATTCTAATGCCGCTAAGTTCCATCAGTGTTGTACTCTTTTCTTATGGGGCGACGCACTTACTTTATAGGCGGTTGAAAAATAGAATGAAAAGCTGATTTATATCATGTTTTTGATGCCGTACAAGCAATATTTTTGTTTGATAAAATCAATACCCCCAAATTTATAATGCAGGTTTTATTTTTACTCTTACTCGTTAGTTTTCTGATCGCCTTGGTTTTCCTAATTGTCTTTTTACTCAGTGTTAAGAAAGGTGAATTTGATGACTTAGACGGGCCTCCTGTGCGTGTTCTAACCCAAAATAAGCCTTCTAAATAAGCCCCAATCTAATTCAAGTTTTTCATGGAACAACTACAGCAATTCAAATATGATAACCAAATTGTAAAAAAATTCCTATATGCTAGCCTTTTATGGGGAATTGTAGGGATGAGTGTGGGTCTGCTGCTTGCGTTTATGTTTTTATTTCCCAATGTAACTGAAGGGATTTCATGGCTCAGTTTTGGACGCTTGCGCCCTTTACATACCAATGCGGTAATTTTTGCGTTTGTTGGAAATGCGATTTTTGCGGGAATCTATTATTCCTTACAACGCTTGTTAAAAGCCCGGATGTTTAGTGACACCCTAAGTTCAATTAACTTTTGGGGATGGCAGCTAATCATTGTGGCAGCAGCCATCACACTCCCGCTTGGTATTACTTCCTCCAAAGAATATGCTGAATTGGAATGGCCGATAGACATTGCTATCACCTTGATATGGGTGGCTTTTGGAATAAACATGATCGGTACAATTTTAAGAAGAAGACAACAACATTTATATGTCGCTATTTGGTTTTATTTGGCTACGTTTATTACCATAGCAGTGCTTCATATCTTTAATAGCTTGGTCTATCCTGTGTCATTAATTAAAAGTTATTCTGTATATGCGGGGGTTCAAGATGCTTTGGTTCAATGGTGGTATGGTCATAATGCCGTTGCCTTTTTTCTGACCACCCCTTTTTTAGGGTTAATGTATTATTTCGTCCCTAAGGCAGCCAACAGACCCATCTATTCCTATCGCTTGTCCATCGTACACTTTTGGTCGTTAATTTTTATTTATATCTGGGCAGGTCCACATCACCTCTTATATTCTACCCTCCCCGACTGGGCTCAAAACCTAGGTGTTGCGTTTTCGATCATGCTCATTGCTCCTTCATGGGGAGGGATGATCAATGGTTTATTAACCCTCAGAGGCGTTTGGGATAAAGTCAGAACTGATCCTGTTTTAAAATTTATGGTTGTCGCCATAACGGGTTATGGGATGGCTACTTTGGAAGGACCACTTTTATCCTTAAAAAGTGTTAATGCAATCGCGCATTTTAGTGATTGGGTTGTTGCACATGTTCATGTAGGAGCTTTAGCTTGGAATGGGTTTATGACGTTCTCCATCGCCTATTGGTTGGTTCCAAAAATGACCCGAACAAAGCTCTATTCGCTTCGCTTGGCCAACATCCACTTTTGGATTGGAGTCTTAGGAATCATCCTTTACACAATACCTTTATATATCGCAGGGGTAACACAGGCCTTTATGTGGAAACAATTTAATCCAGACGGAACGCTTGTTTATGGTAATTTCTTAGAAACCGTTGCGCAAATTATTCCAATGTATTGGATGAGAGCCATTGGAGGTTCCCTCTACATTATCGGAGCCTTAATAATGATTTATAATATTTATAAAACCATTAGAAAGGGAAATGACATTGAGGATGAATCTGCTGAAGCGGCACCACTTCCCAAAATTGGGAGAAAACGTTTATTAGGAGAAAAATACCATGCCTGGCTAGAACGTCGCCCAGTTCAACTTTGTATTCTTGCAACCATTGCAGTCCTTATTGGTGGAGTTATTCAAATTGTTCCCACCTTAATGGTAAAATCTAATATTCCCACGATTAGCTATGTAAAACCTTACACCCCCTTGGAATTAGAAGGAAGGGATCTATACATTCGGGAAGGTTGTGTTTCCTGTCATTCTCAAATGATTCGTCCTTTTAGAAGTGAAGTTGCTCGCTATGGTCCTTATTCAAAGGCGGGAGAATTTGTCTACGAACATCCGTTTTTGTGGGGGAGTAAACGTACTGGTCCTGATTTACTTCGGGTTGGAAAAAAATATTCTGACAGTTGGCATCTAAACCACATGTATGATCCGCAATCTACTTCTCCAGGATCGATAATGCCGAGCTATCCCTGGATTATTACAAGTGAACTAAACACCAAACTCACTTTAGAAAAACTAAAAGTTATGGCTGCATTGGGTGTTCCTTATTCTGAAGACGATATTAATCAAGCATTGACCCATTTAAAGAAACAGGCCGAGGAGATAAAAAATAATTTATTAGAAGACCCTCAATTTGCAGAGGCTTACCAAAATGAGCTTGAAACTTTTGGAGATAATCCTGATTTTATCCCGCTTTCTGATCGGGAGATCATTGCATTAATTGCCTATTTACAACGTTTGGGAACGGATATTTCTCAGGCTGAATCTAACACAAATTAATAGATATGCTGAGATTCATTAAAGAACATTTACAAACCATTGATGGGATTCAAATTTTCCCTTTAATCTCGCTTCTGATTTTTACAATTTTCTTTATATCGCTTTTTTTATGGGTGGCTTTTATGAAAAAAGAATATTTGGAAGTTGTCAAAAAGATACCCCTTAATGAAAATAAAAAACTTCAAAAAAGATGAGGTCATTCATTTCTTACGTTCGTATTATAATCATTCTGACAATCGTTTATGCGCTATCCGAATGGCTAATCGACTTCCCAACCTATAAGTCTGTTTTATTCAATCCATATTTTTTAGGTTTTGAATTTTTAATCTTTATTCTTCTACTTGCTTTCGAGTCCACATTAGGGGTCTTAAATAGAATTGCAGATCAACTAATTACTGAAGAAAAAAAACTAGAAATAGAAGCACAGAAAAAACGGGATAAAGAGAATAATTGGTTAAAAAAGATCTATCGCAATTTGGTTGGATCAAATGAAGCCGTTGATCCTTCTTTGGGCATGGAAACCCATGAGTATGACGGTATAAAAGAATTTAACAATCCCCTTCCTCCGTGGTGGGTCTATTTGTTTTACATAACCATTGTTTTTGCCATTGTTTACTTAGGCTATTATCATGTTTTTAATGGTGCCAACCAAATTGACGAATATTTTGCGGATAAGGCGCAAGCTGATATTGAACTTGAAGAATATAAAAAAACTGCAATCGATTTTGTGGATGCCAAAACGGTTATTCTTCTTACCGATGAAAATAGTCTGGAACAAGGAAAAGTCACATACAATACCCTTTGTGTTGTTTGTCATGGACCTGATGGTGGCGGGAGCATCGGACCAAACCTTACTGATGCGTATTGGATATTAGGAGGAGACATTCAAAGTGTGTTTAAAACAATTGCTACGGGTGGTCGTCCCGGTAAAGGAATGATCGCATGGAACACCTCGCTAAGACCCTCAGAGATTCAAAGGGTTGGTAGTTACATTCTATCCCTTCAAGGTACTTCGCCTGAAAATCCAAAAGCACCAGAAGGAACGCTGACTCAATAACTTAAAAACATGAATGATCCGGATGAAGGTGAAGCCTTTAGAGACTCGATCGGAACAATAAACAAGGCTGGGGATCGGGTTTGGGTATACCCCAAGATGCCTGTGGGGTTCTTTTATACCCTTAGGAAATGGATAAGTTTTGTTTTGGTTACTTTTCTTTTCGTAATGCCTTTCGTTTATATCAATGGACGGCAGCTTTTTCTGTTTAATGTCTTGGAAAGAAAATTTCATTTTTTTGGAACTCCTTTTTGGGCGCAAGATTTTCATTTACTGGTCATCATGATCCTTTTGGGAGTTGTGTTCGTTGGTCTGTTTACTGTTGCCTTCGGTCGGGTTTTTTGCGGATGGATTTGTCCGCAGACCATCTTTTTAGAATTTATTTTTAGACCCATCGAATATTGGATTGAAGGAGATCGAGGTGCGCAAATTCGTCTGGATAAACAAGAGTGGAATTTTGAAAAAATTAGAAAAAAAGTAACGAAATGGTTTTTATTTTTTATCATTTCCTTTTTAATTTCAAATATTTTTTTAGCCTATTTCATCGGTTCAGATATATTAATTGATCATGTTTTAGCTCCCTTAGAAAATATAAAAACCCTCTTATCACTTTTGATTTTTACCATGGTCTTCTATTTTGTTTTTGCTTGGTTTAGAGAACAAGTATGTGTGATCGCCTGCCCTTATGGACGTCTTCAAGGTGTTTTGCTAGATCAGCATTCATTAGTGGTTGCCTATGATTACAAGCGAGGTGAAAAAGAAGTTGGACGAGCGAAATTTAAAAAAAATGAAGACAGAGAATCAAGCGGTAAAGGAGATTGTATTGACTGTCATCAATGTGTTAATGTATGTCCCACAGGTATTGACATCCGAAATGGAACACAGTTGGAGTGTGTCAACTGCACCGCCTGTATGGATGCCTGCGACGAAATAATGGAAGCAGTAAAGCTACCTAAAAAACTGATTCGACATGCCTCCGAAGATCAAATTCAAAAGGAAGAATCTTTTCGTTTTACTTCACGATTGAAAGGATATACCGTTATTTTGGGAATTTTTATTTTGGGCTTTATTTTTATTATTACAAGCCGATCCGAGATAGAGGCTACGCTCTTGAGAATTCCAGGTCAACTCTATTCAATTTCTAAAGATAAAAATACGATTCAAAATGTATATGCTTATAAATTTGTCAATAAAACTACGGCTGATTTTAATAATATTGAATTGAAACTAATTTCTCACCAAGGACATATCTATACAGCAAATCACCAATCGATAGCACTCAAAAAAGAAGAAATTCAAGATGGAACATTCTTTATTGAACTTGATAAAAAACAATGGAAAGGAAAAAAACTAACATTAAAAATTGGTCTCTATAACGGAGAAAATTTGATTGAATCCGTAAACACTCAATTCCTTGGACCAAGGACTTATCAATAAAATTAATCCTATGAAAATCAATTGGGGAACAGCCATTTTACTATCATTTATTGCCTTTGCAAGTTTTATAGGCTACTGGGTTTATAAAATTCAGAGTAATGACCAATACGACTACCAACTCGTAGAAAAAAACTATTATCAAGAAGAGTTATTGGTAAACGAACGGTATGATGCGCTTGAATTGGCGAAGACGTGGAGCACTTCCTTAAACATTGAAAAAAATGAAATGGGTCTTAAAATCTTTCCATTTCCTGAGGGGATAGTGATGTCTATTTATGGTTATCGACAATCGGATAAAAGCTTAGATTTTAAATTTAAAACTCAACCCCTAAAATCAGGCGTGCTTTTCCTATCCGATACTTTGCTAAAACCTGGAATATGGAATTTAACATTTAGCTGGATCGATCAATCCGTTTCTTATCAAATTGAAAAGAAAATATATTATTAATGATCGTTGCTTTTCTTCTTGGATTTATGGGAAGCCTTCATTGTTTAGTGATGTGTGGCCCACTTTTAATGACCTCGCTAAATGCTGCTAAAAACAATGAGGTTCTTTTTTACGTGTTGTATCACACAGGCCGTATTTGTGTCTATGGACTTTTAGGAGTTTTGGTTGGCATCACTGGTCAGGGGTTTAGTCTCGCAGGCGGGCACCAAATAGTGGCTATCGTGCTTGGAGTTCTCGTTTGTCTTGTAGGAATCCAACAGGCTACGAATCTATTTAAATATAAACTTCGTAGTTTTGGATTAGAAAAAATCGCTCAATATCTTATTCGAAATTACAGCAAATTAGGTAAGAAGTCTTATTTTTTTAAAGGTGTTATTAATGGGTTTCTACCTTGTGGACTCGTATATGTTGCCTTAACCGGAGCGCTTCTAACCGAGAATTCTTTATTAGGGTTTAGCTATATGGCCATTTTTGGAATTGGTACTTTACCCATTCTCATTTCATTAGCATTCTTTAATAAACTAAAATTAAATTTGAAGTATAATTTTTCAAGGCTTCTTCCTTGGATTACTATTCTTTTTGGCCTTTGGATACTCATTAGAGGGCTTGGATTGGGGATCCCTTACTTCTCTCCAAACCGACTCGAAACAACTAAGGTGCATAGTACGCAGGATTGTTCAAGTCCAATCTTTAAGAATTAATTTGTTTATCTATAACTAAAAAGAGATCCTATGGAGGATCTCTTTTTGAATATGAATAAATTTAATACTTAATGCTGTAATTCTTCCTCACCTTCTTCTAAAGGAATATTTTGGGGGACAAAATCTTCTTCATGTCCTGGCTTAGAATAATCGTATGCCCATCGGTGTACGTGAGGAATTTCACCTGGCCAGTTACCATGCATGTGTTCAACAGGAGCTGTCCATTCCAAAGTATTGGATCTCCAAGGATTCATTTCAGCTTTTTTTCCGTAGAACATACTGTGAATAAAGTTATAAAGGAACACCAATTGTGCTGCACCAGCGACTAAAGCAAAAATAGTGATAACCACATTGATATTGGCCAAATCGTCAAAGTATGGAAATGCAGTGTTGGTATAATATCGTCTCGGTAAACCAGCCATCCCGATAAAGTGCATTGGCAAAAAGACACCATAAGCACAAACTGCGGTCACCCAGAAATGAACATAACCGAGATTCTTGTTCATCATCGTACCAAACATTTTGGGGAACCAATGATAAACCCCTGCAAAAAATCCGTACAAAGCAGAGATGCCCATTACTAAGTGAAAGTGAGCTACAACGAAATAAGTGTCATGCACGTTGATGTCAAGCGTGCTATCTCCCAATATTATTCCTGTGAGTCCTCCAGATATAAAGGTAGAAACCAAACCGATTGAAAAGAGCATTGCCGGATTCAATTGAAGATTTCCTTTCCATAATGTTGTGATATAATTAAAAGCTTTAACAGCCGAGGGAATTGCAATAAGCAAAGTTGTAAATGTAAATACTGATCCTAGAAATGGATTCATTCCTGAGATAAACATGTGATGTGCCCATACAATAGTAGACAAAAATGCAATGGCTAAAATAGACGCAACCATCGCGCGGTATCCAAATATGGGTTTACGTGCATTCGTTGCAATAACTTCAGAAGTAATTCCAAGTGCGGGTAGTATTACAATGTATACTTCTGGGTGGCCAAGAAACCAAAACAAGTGTTCATACAATACGGGGGATCCACCTTGATAATGTAAAACCTCTCCTTGAATAAAGATATCTGACAGAAAGAACGAAGTGCCAAAACTTCTGTCCATTATTAATAATAAAGCCGCAGATAACAAAACTGGAAATGAAACCACACCAATAATAGCAGTGACGAAAAATGCCCAAATTGTTAAAGGTAAACGCGTCATGGTCATTCCCTTTGTTCTAAGATTAATGACTGTAACAATGTAATTTAATGATCCCAAAAGTGAGGAAGCAATGAAAATTGCCATAGAGACCAACCAAAGTGTCATTCCCAAACCAGATCCGGGTTGTGCTTGTGGTAAAGCACTCAGAGGAGGATAGATAGTCCAACCAGCAGCGGCAGGTCCAGCTTCAACAAAAAGAGAACAAACCATAATAACACTGGATAAGAAAAACATCCAATAAGAAATCATATTTAAAAGTCCAGACGCCATGTCTCTGGCGCCAATCTGTAGTGGAATTAAAAGGTTACTAAAAGTTCCACTCAATCCTGCTGTCAAAACAAAAAACACCATGATGGTTCCATGAATCGTTACCAATGCAAGGTATACGTTAGGATCCATTATACCGTCAGGAGCCCACTTCCCTAACAAGACTTGCATCACACCCATTGGCTGCTCTGGCCAAGCCAGCTGTAGTCTAAAGAGCAAAGACATTGCAATCCCAATGATACCCATAAAAATCCCTGTAATAAGATATTGCTTGGAGATCATTTTATGATCTTGACTAAAAATATATTTAGTTACAAAGGTTTCTTTGTGATGATGTCCGTGATCTTCTTCGTTTATTTGTGCTGCTGTTGACATAACCTTTATTTATTTTATTAATTATTGAATTACCTGAGCAAAAGTTTGCTGATTAGCTATCCATTTTTCAAATTCTTCAGGTGTTTCAACAATAATTTTCATTTGCATGTTATAATGTGAAGCACCACATATTTTATTACAAAGCAATAAATAATCAAAAGTATAAGGCTCTAAAGCTTCTTCTCCATTTGCAACCAATGCTTTGCTATTCTCTACTCTTATTTTATTGATTTTTTTGACTTTGGCCACAACATCTGGATTTTGTCTCATGTCGCTTGTTGTTGTAACAGGCACAAAAGCAAACTCGGTGATCATTCCAGGAACACAATTCATTTGCGCTCTAAAGTGAGGCATGTATGCAGAATGAAGTACATCTTGAGAACGCATTTTAAAAATAACTTCTCTGCCCACAGGCAAGTGAAGTTCTTGAACAACTATATCATCAAACCCATTTGGGTCGGTAGCGTCAATTCCCACTTGATTTTTACCGTCAAAGTCTTGTAAGAAACGAACATTTGCGTCTCCTAAAACACCATCGTCTCCAGAATAACGTGCTTTCCAGTTGAATTGCTGAGCGTATAACTCAATGACAAGTGAGTCCTCGTCTTCTTCCACCGACATAATGTTTGTCCAAGTATACAATCCATAGAGAATCAATCCCGCTAAAACGATAACTGGAATGATGGTCCAAACGGCTTCTAGTCTATCGTTGTCAGCATAGAAGTAAGCTTTTTTACCTTTTTCTCCGCGATACTTATAAGCAAAATAATGGAGTAATGCTTGTGTTATGGTTTGAACAAAAAAGATAATTGCAAACGAAATCCACATCAAATTATCATAATCAGCTCCATGTTCTGAGGAAGCGTCAGGAAGCAAAACATCTCCCCACTTCCAAAATGAAAATAATGTCAAAGCATAGATGAAAATCAAAAATGCAAACATCAACTTTCCATTAAGCTGATTGTCATCGTCATCCGCAACCTGAGTGTTGACTTTTGGCGTTTGAGACAATTCAAATATTTTTGTGATTTGCCAAATGGCTATCGCAATTAATGCTAGAACCGTAAGTGTCAGTATAACCGTCATTTATTTCTTACAATTTATTGTTTAATAATGAAAACGTTCACTCTCTCCCATGAAAGGATCTCCCTTTGCATGAAGTGGTGCTTTCGAAATTTCTTTGAATACTACATAAATAAACAGGCCAAAGAAGAATAAAAATCCTCCTATTTCAGGAATCCCTATGAACCATTGATCTCCAACTGCTGATGGCATGATCATGTTAAATATGTCTATATAATGTCCTAGAAGAATTACTATTCCAGCCATTACTATAAAATAATTAATTCTTTTATAATCACTATTCATAAGGAGTAACAATGGAAATATAAAGTTCATCACCAACATTCCAAAAAACGGAAGGTTGTAATCCTCAATTCTAGTAATGAAATAAGTTACTTCTTCTGGAATGTTTGAATACCAAATCAGCATGAATTGAGAAAACCATAAATAGGTCCAAAAGACACTGATACCAAACATAAACTTTCCTAAATCATGAATGTGACTGTCATTCACCTTTTCTAGGTATCCTTTTGATTTAAGGTAGATTGTAACTAAAGCAATCGCTGTGATTCCAGAAACAAACATGCTTGCAAAGACATACCATCCAAACAAAGTACTGAACCAGTGCGGGTCAATGGACATGATCCAGTCCCAAGACATCATGGATTCAGTAACGATATAAAAAACTAGGAAACCTGCAGAGATTCTAAAGTTTTTCTTGTGGTTTGAAATATCATTGGCTTGATCTTGCGCCAAAGAAAATTTTCTAGAAAAATACCTGTATGTTGACCAACCTGCTATGTAAAATAAGGCACGAGCTAAGAAAAAAGGAACGTTTAAAAAACCTGTTTTTGAAGCAATCAATTTATCATGAGCTACGACTTCAGGATCCATCCATATGAATAAATGATTCATATGAAGACCAGAGAGTACAAGAATTACAAACACGATAAGTGCTCCTGGTAAAAGGTAGCCTGTTATTCCCTCCATGACACGATACAGTGCAGGAGACCACCCGGCTTGTGCTGCTCTTTGTATTGCATAAAATGCCAATACACCCAACGATATCATAAAAAAGAAAAAGGCAGCTACATACAAAGCAGCCCAAGGCTTATTTTGCAATTGGTGTAACAAATGCTCTCCGTGAGCATCGTCTGCATGTGGATCGGCAGCATGACTATTGTCTTCATGAGAAGCGTCATGAATGTTTTCTTGTTTCGCATCAGTTGCATGATCTGCTCCGTGAGCAGCTTCTTGCTGGTGCTCGTCACCTAGATGCGCTTCGGCAACCATAGCTTGTGCTTCTTTAACCGTGCTTGGTATAGAAAGAAAACCATAGACCAAGCCTAAAAATCCAACCACCATAAAGACGATAGAGAAGTTTCTTAATTTATTTGTAAAAGTATACATACTGCGATTCAATAAATTATTTCTTAATCAAGTTTTGACGAAGTTCCATCACGTGTTGTGCGATTTGCCAGCGTTCTATTGCGTTTACTTGTCCTGCATGAGATCCCATTGCATTTTTACCATACATTAAAACATGATAAACACTACCAGGAGTAATCTCACGATCTGCATAACTGGGTACTCCCAGAAATTTTTCTCTAGTCATCAATATTCCTTGACCGTCTCCTTTAGATCCGTGACAAACTGCACAATAAACTCCGTACAATTCCTTTCCCTCTGCTAAATGTTCAGGAGTTTTTTCTATTCTAGATATCAAATTTTGTTTGGCATCTTCATAACCCTCGTTTGTGTCAGCATAATCATAAGGCTCCCAACCTCTAGCTACTGTTCCATCTACAGGAGTTTGTGCCTCAATTCCATTTGAAAAAGCATCAGAATCGGCATAAGTCTCATATCCAACAGGCTCGTACATGTTAGGGAAATATTGATAATTTGGTTTCGCTGGGTTAAAACAAGAATGCATAACCAAAGTCACGATCGCAAATGTCAATAAAGAGAAATAGTTTTTCATTTTATCCCTTTTTTTCTGTTAATGTTATTTCAATTGCCCCAGTCTTTTCCAACAAAGTCTTGAGTTCTTCTTCATTGTTATGAATTTCGATCTCAACTAAAAACTTATCATCAGTAGTTAAAGGGTTAGGGTTTTCAGCTTCTTTAAAAGGCCACAACTTACTTCTTAAATAGAAAGTTATTACCATTAAATGCGCTGCAAAAAATATTGTCAATTCAAACATAATTGGAACGAATGCAGGCATGTTTTCCAAGTAAGAAAAACTAGGTTTTCCTCCAATATTTTGAGGCCAGTCTTCTATCATTATGTAATTCATCATCCAAATGGAAACACAAAAACCAATGCAACCATAGATGAACGCCATGATTGAAATTCGGGTATCTGCAAGTCCTAGTACTTTGTCCAAACCATGGACTGGGAAAGGAGTGTAGACTTCTTCGATGTGATGCTTTTCTGCTCGTATGTCTTTGACTGCCGCTAAAAGGACATCATCATCATCGTAAAGCGCATGTATTACTTGATTACTCATTTTTTGCCTTCTCTTAATTTTTTATATTTTTCTCCCGATGATTTTAAAATCGTTTTTACTTCTGCCTGAGCAATCACTGGGAATGTTCTGGAGTACAATAAAAATAGTACAAAGAAAAAACCAATTGTTCCTATAAAGATACCTATGTCCACAAATGTTGGGGAAAACATCGTCCATGAAGACGGTAAATAATCCCTGTGAAGTGAGGTTACAATAATTACAAACCTTTCAAACCACATCCCAATATTTACTACTATTGATATGATAAATGAAAACACAATGCTTGTTCTCAATTTTTTAAACCACATAAACTGAGGTGAAAATACATTACAGGTCATCATCGACCAATAAGCCCACCAGTAAGGCCCCGTGGCGCGGTTCAAAAATGCGTATTGTTCGTATTCTACTCCTGAATACCAAGCAATGAAAAGCTCGGTAATATAAGCAACCCCAACTATAGAACCTGTAATCATGATCACGATATTCATTAATTCTATATGCTGTACGGTGATGTAATTTTCTAAATTGGAAACTTTACGCATGATAATCAAAAGCGTATTTACCATCGCAAAACCAGAGAATATCGCTCCCGCTACAAAGTATGGAGGAAATATTGTAGTGTGCCATCCTGGAATTACTGAAGTAGCAAAATCAAACGATACGATCGTATGAACTGACAATACCAAAGGAGTTGCTAAACCCGCAAGGACTAATGATACTTCTTCAAAACGTTGCCAGTCTTTCGCTCTTCCGCTCCATCCAAAACTCAACAAGCTGTATATCTTTTTCTGAAAAGGTCGCACTGCGCGATCTCGAATCATTGCAAAATCTGGAAGCAAGCCTGTCCACCAGAATACCAAGGAAACAGAGAGATAAGTCGATATTGCAAACACATCCCAAAGTAAAGGAGAATTGAAATTCACCCATAAAGAACCAAAAGAATTTGGAATAGGTAATACCCAATAAGCCAACCAAGGTCGACCCATGTGTATGATTGGGAAAAGTCCTGCTTGTATTACAGAAAATATTGTCATAGCTTCCGCAGAACGGTTAATTGCCATACGCCATTTTTGTCTAAACAAAAGTAATACTGCTGAAATCAGTGTTCCGGCATGTCCAATTCCTACCCACCATACAAAGTTGGTAATGTCCCATGCCCAACCTACGGTTTTGTTTAGTCCCCAAGTTCCAATACCTGTAGAGATAGTGTATATAATACAACCAATACCCCACATAAATGCGGCTAATGCGATGCCAAAAACAATCCACCACTGGCGATTTGCTTTACCTTCAACAGGAGCCGCTACATCAACAGTAACATCATGATAGGTTTTATCACCTGTTACTAAGGGTTTTCTTATCGGTGCTTCGTAATGAGATGCCATACGATTTTTTTTATTCTATTTTTTTAAGATTGATCTGTATTTCTTATTTTGGTTTGGTACATAACGTTCGGTTTTGTTCCAACAGACTCCAATAAGTGATACATTCTATCGTTATCCTTTAATTCAGTTATTTTACTGGACTTATCATTGATATCTCCAAAGGTCATCGCGGCATTGCTACATGCATTTGAGCACGCCGTTTGGAATTCACCATCTTCAATTTGACGTCCCTCTAGCTTGGCATCTAAGATTGTTTTTTGTGTCATTTGAATACACATAGAACATTTCTCCATTACCCCTCTTGATCTTACAACCACATCAGGATTAAGAACCATACGTCCTAAATCATTGTTCATGTGGTAGTCAAACTCATCATTCTTATTGTAAAGAAACCAGTTAAATCTTCTTACTTTATAAGGACAGTTGTTGGCACAATATCTTGTTCCTACACAACGGTTATAGGCCATGTGGTTTTGTCCTTGGCGACCATGAGAAGTTGCTGCCACAGGGCAAACAGTTTCACAAGGCGCGTGGTTACAATGCTGACACATCACCGGCTGGAATGCTACTTGAGGATTCTCAGAAGCCTTTTCCATTTGACTGAAAGTCGTAAGCGAATCAGACAAACCAGAAATGTCATCTTTTGTTTGATCATCCCCTTCAAAAGTTTCCTCTGAAGAATAATAACGGTCAATCCGCAACCAGTGCATGTCTCTTGACTTTCTTATTTCAGACTTACCAACTACAGGCACATTGTTTTCTGAATGGCAAGCAATAACACACGCGCCACATCCAGTACATGCATTCAAGTCAATTGATAAATTGAAATGATGTCCTATGGAACGATCAAAAGATTGCCACATGTCTACTTCAGGAGAAGTGACTTCAAATTCAATATGATTTTTAGAAACCTTTGGAATTGCATTCCAATATTCTTTGTCTTTGGTGTTAAATATTTCTAAAGTAGTTTCCTTAATAATATCTCCTCGACCCATCAAAGTGTTGTGCAACTGAACACAAGCAAATTCATGAAATCCATCTACTGGAGTTATGCTGACTTCTTGAACGCTGTCGAAGTTATTATAAAGTGTATAGGCGTTAACCCCTACTTGCATTTCATCGTTTAATCCTTTTCTTTCCCCATATCCGAAAGAAAGTCCAACTGTTCCTAATGCTTGTCCAGGTTGAATCAAAACAGGAGCAACAAGAGTTTTATTTGCGACTTTAACTTGAGCATAACTTCCATTTAATGCACCATTCGCAACATTAACGTTTTTCAGACCGATTGATTTTGCATCGGCAGAAGAAATTGTGAGGTAGTTGTCCCAAGATATACGACTTATTGGGTCTGGAAATTCTTGAAGCCATGGATTATTTGACTGCTGTCCATCTCCCATTCCCGTTTTAGAATATAAAACCAAAGCCATTCCATTTGTTGAATTGGCTGAAAGGGTTTTAAGATTGGAAGCAATATTAATCAAATTAGCTTCTCCAACTTTAATATTAGAGTTAGAAGAAATATAACCGTCATGTAGCACTTTACTCCATGGTTTTCCTTCTAATATAGTTTCTTCCCAATTGGCTTTAATTACATCATAATAACTTGATTCGCTATTGGATAGTTTCAACAATATATCTTGAAACTGTTGAGTGTCAAATAATGGACGAATTGTTGGTTGTGCCAATGCATAATGCCCAGCTTTAAACTCATAATCTCCCCAGCTTTCTAAGTAATTAGGAGTGGCGGCGATATATTGAGCTGAAGCAGCAGTTTCGTCTTCTTTTGAAGAGAAAGAAACTGACAATTCTAATTTTTCGAATGCTGAAATAAATTCAGAAGCATTCGGTAAAGTGTATCCAGGATTAATCCCAGCAGTAAGTAATCCTTTTACTTTTCCACTTTTAATATCTTCAATCAATTGCATCATTGCCTTGTCATCTCCTTGACGGATCAACCTAGGCTGAGCAACATCCATAACCTCACTTTGGAGGTAATTGTTTATTGCTAAAACGATTTCTTGTGCAGCTACGTCGTTTATACCTGAAACCACTACACCTTTATTTTTTGAAGCTTTCAAACGACTCACTGCATTTGTAACTGCTTTTTGAACTTCAGGGTTCAAATCACTCTTTAATGAAGTGTTGGTTAACTGCGCATAAATTTGAGCAATTACTTTTTTATGTGTTGCTGGAGTTGAAGGAACTCTTTTGTCTGCATTTGCACCAGAAAGTGTCATGTTTGACTCAAACTGAATGTGGTGAGACATTTTAGAGTGACCGTGTCCTTTTACAGGAACTCTTCCTTTTGTATAGGAACTGTCGTATCCTCCCCCTTGCCAATCTCCTAGGATATCAGCAGCGACAGAAACAATAGTTTCGGCTTTAGAGAAATCGTAATCCGCTAAGGCACGAACTCCATATGCATTTTCAAAGGCAGACAATGCTGCACTTGAAGAAATCGCATCATAAACAACGTGAGATACGTTTGGATATTCTTCTTTAAAGCCTTCAATTATTTTATTAGTAGTCGGACTCGCAAAAGTTTGCGTTAAAAGAACAACTGATTTATTGGTTGCAGCGAGTGCTTTTAATTTTGCCGTTACTTGTTTATTTAAATCAGACCAAGAAATGTCCTCTCCGTTGGCTTTAGGTCCTTGTAGTCTTTTTATATCATATAGGGATAAAACAGAAGCATGGACACGAGCGTTTGCACCGCCAAGTGTTGGAGCATCTGGATTATTTTCAACCTTAATTGGTCTCCCCTCACGGGTTTTAATCAATATGCTTGCAAAATCAAAACCATCTGCAATCGTTGTGGCGTAATAGTTGGCTATTCCTGGACGAATTTGTTCTGGCTGAACGACATAAGGAACAGACTTAATAACAGGACCCTCGCAAGCGGCAAGTGATGCAGCGGCGGTACTGAAGCCTACATACTTTAGGAAATCACGGCGGTTGGTGCTCGACTCGCTTAAGGTCTCTTCATCTCCCAAAAACTCATCTACTGGAATTTTTTCTACAAATTCATTTTGTTCCAGCTTTTGTACAACTTCGCTTTCTTGATCGAGTTGCTCAACGCTTTTCCAATAAATCTTATTTGACGACATAGATTATATTATAGTTTAACCGTTTTCATTAATAGTGACATTTTCCACATTCCAACCCTCCCATTTGGGCAACTGTGAGTTTCTCTACTCCATATTTCTTAGACAACTCATCATGAATTTTAGCATAATATTCATTGCCTTCAACTTTCACATTGGTCTCTCTGTGGCAATTGATACACCAGCCCATTGTTAGCGGAGAATATTGATACATGATTTCCATTTCTTCGACGGGACCATGGCATTTTTGACATTCAATTCCTCCCACTTCAACATGCTGGGCATGATTAAAGTAAACAAAGTCTGGAAGGTTATGTATTCTTACCCATTTAACAGGCTTGGTCTTTCCTGTATAGGATTGATTTTCTTCATCCCAACCAACTGCAGTGTATAGTTTCTTAATTTCGTTGGTGTAAAATTCTTTTGTGTATCCGTTTTCCAAATCCTCTTCGCCATTGTATTCTGCAATATTCTCATGACAGTTCATACAAACATTTAATGCAGGAATTCCTGAATGTTTAGAAACTCTAGCGGAAGAATGACAATACTTACACTCAATTTGATTTGCACCTGCATGAATTTTGTGAGAGTAGTGAATGGGTTGAACCGGCATATATCCCTGATCAACTCCAACTTGCATCAAAAATCCATAAGCAAAATATGCACTGCTCAATAAAAGCAGGATAACGGAAACAAATACTAAAAATTGATTTTGAATAAACAACTTCCAGATTGGAGTTCTTTTTTCTTTAATTGGTGTAGGAGTTATATTTACTCCACTCGCAACTGCAATTCTCATCAAAGTTTTTTGAACCAAAAACAACATTACAATGAGTAATGCAAATACAAGCCCTAGGGCCGCCAGTATGATCTCATTTGAAACACCTGAAGGTGCTGCCGTTACAACAGTAGCGCCTTGTGCAGCAACTGGAACAGCTGGAGGAGTATAGTCTGTGTAAGCAAGAATATTGTCAATGTCTGTATTTGAAAGCAGTGGAAAGGCCGTCATCGCTGTTTTGTTGTATTCTTCCCAGATCGCAACAGCTTGGGCATCTCCTGCCTTTATCATTGCCGAACTGTTCTTAATCCAACTGTACAACCACTCCTTGTCATATTTTGCCGAAACTCCTTTTAGGGCAGGACCCACAGCTTTTTTATTTAATTTATGACAGGCAGCACAATTTGCGTTGAAAAGCTTTTTACCCGATGCCACGTCTGCTTCTTGAGCAAAAGATGAGTTCAATGAAATTAATGAAAGCAGTAGGGAGAAGATGAAGAACAATCCTAAAGGATATAGCTTCTTTGACATTATTTTATTTTTTTTATGGATACGGTCGTGCAAAATATTCTTTCTAAATATTGTACAAAAATAAGTCATAGACTTGTGAACTTAAAGGGTATAAATTAACAATTTCTTAATTTATACCCATTCTAAATAGACTTGTTATTTAAATTACAAATCTTATTGATTCTATCTGAATTTTTTGTTTTTTTGTTGTATGAATAAAGTTATTTTTTCTTGGATAGTCGCCTCAATTGTCCTCTGCTTGTTGTCCACAAATATAATGGCTCAGGAAACCTTAGTGAAAGTTAATCAAGATGTGCTCATAAAGAAGCTAATGACTTTAAAGAAAGAGGTTGATAGCGAGACCTATGCCTCACACTTTTTTACCATTCAACTTTACTATGGGAAATATGAAGTTGCAGAAAGGATAATTACAGCGTTTAAAGAAAATTATCCTGAATGGGATGCTGATTTGAGTTTTGAAACGCCAAACTATAAAGTACAAGTGGGTCGATTCAAACAATACTACAACGCATTGAATAAGCTTAATGAAATCAAAAAAGTTTATCCTGGTGCTTTTCTATTAACGTTGAAGAATTAAAGTTTTTTCTTGACTGCCACTTCTTGGAAGCATTCAAGCATATCTCCTTCTTGTATTTCGTTGTAATTCTTAACCTGAAGTCCACAGTCATAGCCTTTGGCAACCTCTTTGGCATCGTCTTTAAATCGTTTCAATGAAGACAAAAATCCTGAATGAATTACAACTCCTTCACGGATAATTCTGATTCCAGAATTTCGGAATATTTTTCCAGTCATTACCATACACCCTGCAACAGTTCCAACTTTAGAAATTTTATAAGTTTCTCTGATTTCTGCAGTCCCTGTAATTTCTTCTTTCATTTCAGGAGATAACATTCCTTCCATGGCGTCTTTAACATCGTTAATGGCGTCGTAGATGATAGAGTAAGACCGGATATCGATTTCCTCTTTGTCTGCTATTGATCTTGCATTCCCCATTGGTCGAACATTAAATCCAATAACAATTGCGTCTGAAGCAGAGGCCAAAAGCACATCTGATTCTGTAATTGCACCAACTCCTTTGTGTATTATATTAACTTGAATTTCTTCAGTCGATAGTTTTTGTAAAGAATCAGTAAGGGCTTCAACTGAACCATCTACATCTCCTTTAAGTATTAAATTAAGTTCTTTAAATTCTCCTAGAGCAATCCTTCTTCCGATTTCATCTAGGGTAATATGACGCTGCGTTCTAACATTCTGTTCCCGTTGAAGTTGCGTTCTTTTAGCAGCAATTTGTTTGGCCTCTTTTTCATCTTCCAATACGTTAAAATTATCTCCTGCTTGGGGTGCTCCATCGAGTCCTAAAACTGAAACAGGTGAGGAAGGCGGAACGGCGTCAAGCGCATTTCCACGTTCATCAAACATTGCTTTAATTTTTCCACTATGTTTTCCAGCCAAAATATAATCTCCAATATTCAACGTTCCTGTTTGAACCAGAATCGTAGAAACATAACCCCGTCCTTTATCTAGAAATGCTTCAACAACAGTTCCTTTAGATTTTCGATTAGGATTTGCTTTTAATTCAAGAATTTCCGCTTCAAGTAATACTTTTTCTAAAAGCTCTTTAATTCCAGTTCCTTTTAGGGCTGAAATATCTTGTGATTGGATTTTACCTCCCCAATCTTCAACCATCAGATTCATTCCGGCAAGCGCTTCTTTGATCTTTTCTGGATTTGAATTGGGCTTATCAATTTTATTTATTGCAAAAATAATCGGAACCCCTGCCGCCTGCGCGTGACTGATTGCCTCTTTTGTTTGAGGCATAATATCATCATCCGCAGCAACTACAATAATTGCAATATCAGTAACCTGAGCACCACGAGCTCGCATGGCTGTAAAAGCCTCGTGTCCTGGTGTGTCTAAAAAAGTGATCTTCTGATCGTCTTTCAACGTTACAGAATATGCACCAATGTGTTGCGTTATACCACCAGATTCCCCAGCAATTACATTTTCTTCTCTTATATAATCTAGTAATGAAGTTTTCCCATGATCAACATGTCCCATTACGGTAACGATCGGAGCACGAGGTTTTAAATCCTCCTCTACATCCTTTTCTTCATCGATATTTTCTTCTAGCTCCGTTTTAACAAACTCAACTTGATAACCAAATTCATCCGCAACAATAGATAAGGTTTCCGCATCAAGCCTTTGATTCATGGTCACCATGATTCCCAATGACATACATGCTGAGATGATTTCAGTAGAACTAATTTCCATTAAAGTAGCGATTTCTCCTACTGTAATAAATTCAGTTACTTTAATTGTTTTGCTACTAGCTTCTTGTTCTGCCAATTCTTCTTCGGACTTTTGACGGTGTTGGTCACGTTTGTCCCTTCTGTACTTGGCTCCTTTGGACTTGTTAGATTTTCCTTGAAGCTTTTCTAAAGTTTCACGAATTTGCTTTTGAACTTCTTCATCTGTTGGCTCGGCCTTAACTGGCTGGGGAGTCCGTCCTTTTTGTGGTGGTCTCTGTCTAGAATTGGTGTTTGTTTTATTTTGAGTATTAGCAGTTCTAGCTCCTGGTTTAGGTGCGGGATCTTTACTAATTCTTTTTCTTTTTCTCTTACGCGCGTCTTCTACTGTTTTTTCTTTCTTTTTAAACTCATCTAAATCGATGGTTTGTCCAGTTTTCTTAAAGCCCGTAAGCGTTTTGTATTTGGTTTTTATTGCATGGGGATCCACTGTAGTCGGAGTTGCTTCTGCAGTAGTTTCTGCTTTGACTTCAGGTGCTACTGAATCTGTCGCAACTGCTTCGGGTTTGGCAACCTCAGCTTTCACAGGAGCTTCAGTAACCATTTTCGTCACCTCTTTGACAGGAACTGGCACAGGAACTTCTTCTGTTTTTTTAGCAACCTTTTCCTCAACAACAACTTCCACCTCTTTTTTAGCAACTGGCTTTTGAGCAATAACCTCTGGAGGTTTAGGAGCCACTGGCATTTTTTCTATTGGAGGCTTGGCAACTGCCTTTGGAGGATTAAGATCAATTTTACCAAGCATTACAGGCTTGGTGATTGTAGCTTTAGCCCTTATAACTTCTTGGCGTTTTTGCTGCAACTCGATTCGTTCTTGCTCTTTTTTCTCCTGCAAGATTCTTAAAGATTCTTTCTCTTTTTTCTTCTCCTCACTAATTTCATGAGAAGCATCCTTTTTGGATTTATCTGTGGCAAATTCATCGAGTAAAACACGATAAATATCCTTTGATATTTTTGTAGTAGGACGGGCTTCGATTTCAATATCCTTTTGAGAAAGGAATTCGACCGCACGATCTAGAGAAATATTTAATTCTCTTAGTGCTACATTTAATCTTATTGTTGAAATATCTGCCATTAATTGTTTTTATTCTGTGTCAAAAGTAGGGAAAAAATACATTTGTTTATTCCTCAAACTCAGCTTTTAAAATTCGTAATACTTCACTTACAGTCTCATCTTCCAAATCAGTTCGCTTGATTATGTCTTCTTTTTGAAGTTCAAGAATGCTTTTTGCAGTGTCCAAACCAACTTTTTTGAACTCATCAATTATCCACGAATCGATTTCATCGCTGAATTCTGCAAGCTCAACGTCTTCCTCTGCTCCTTCTCTAAATACATCTATTTCATATCCTGTCAGTTTTCCTGCAAGTCTTATGTTGTGACCTCCCCTTCCAATCGCTTTAGAAACCTCATCAGGGTTCAAGAACACCTGAACTCTTTTTGTTTCTTCATCTATCTTTAAAGAATTTATTTTTGCAGGACTCAAAGCACGAGTAATGAACAATTGTGAATTGTTGGTGTAATTGATTACATCAATGTTTTCATTCCCTAATTCTCTTACTATTCCATGAATACGAGAGCCTTTCATACCAACACATGCTCCTACTGGATCAATACGATCATCGTAAGAATCTACGGCTACTTTCGCTTTTTCACCAGGAATTCTGACTGCTTTTTTGATCGTAATTAAACCGTCAAAAACTTCAGGGATTTCTTGTTCAAATAATTTTTCTAAAAACAAAGGGGATGTTCTCGAAAGAACAATTCTTGGTTTGTTTCCTCTTAATTCAACCAACTCGATGACCCCTCTCACGTTGTCTCCTTTTCGGTAAAAATCACTAGGTATTTGTTGTTCCTTAGGCAATATAATTTCATTCCCATCGTCATCTAGAAGAATGACTTCTCTATTACGAATGTGGTGAACCTCAGCAGTAAACAACTCGCCAATTCTATCTTTAAATTGATTGAATGTATTGGTGCTGTCATGCTCAAAAATCTTTGAAATCAAGTTTTGACGTAAGGTTTGAATGGACCTTCTCCCAAGGTTAATAAGCTTTACTTCTTCAGAAACGTCTTCACCAACTTCAAAGTCGGGCTCAATTTTTCTAGCTTCCGTTAATTCAATTTCTTGGTTTGGGTCTTCAACCACTCCATCTTTAACAACAACTCTATTTCTCCAAATTTCTAAATCCCCTTTGTCTGGGTTGATAATTATATCAAAATTTTCATCTGAACCAAACTTGCGTTTTAAAGTGTTTCTAAAAACTTCTTCCAAAATGACCATCAATGTTACTCTGTCAATCAATTTTTCATCTTTGAATTCAGAAAACGAATCTATTAGTGCTAAATTTTCCATCTCTAATTATGTTAGAATTTTACAATAACCTTTGTTTGATTTATTTGCTCAAAAGCAATAACTTTATTTTTCTTTACAGTAACTTTTCCTTTTCCTATTGGTTTGGGTTCTCTTTGTTTCCACTCCAATTCAATTTCATTTTCATCAGCTTTAACCAATTTTCCTTTTATGATTTCACCCTCGAGAAGCATAACTTCTAATTCTCGATTGATATTTTTCAAATATTGCCTCGGGAATTTCAACGGGCTTCCCACACCAGCTGAAGCCACTTCCAGCCCAAAATCTTCTTCATCGCGATCTAGCTCATGCTCAATGGCACGGCTAATATTGATGCAATCCTTAACGTTAATTTCATCATCTCCGTCAAGAATTATCTTAATAGAATTGTCACCCCCAATTTTGAGGTCAACCAAGAAAATGTGTGGGTTTTCCTTGAGTGCCTCGGTAAGTAAATCTTCTACTTTTTGGTTAAAATTCATGTCAAAAAAAAGAGGGACTAATAGTCGCCTCTGATAGATTTTTCATAATGCTTTGCAAATATAACATTTTTTAGCGTCTTCCAAAATCTAAAAAGTAAGAAAAGTAAATTAAAACCGCATTCCCTTAAATTCTTACTCCAATGAAAATCATAGACTTAGATATTTTATTTGGGGAACACAATCATTTGAAATTTAATTATTATTTTTGATTGTATATATTTAAACCCAATCTATTTTGAAAAAAAAACACCTTTTCTATTCTTTTGTGATCCTAATGGGGATAATCTACATTGCACTTAAACCTGGCAAACTCCCTTCTTATAACCCAGAAAGAGATTATCTCGATATGGAAGTCCCAATTCTGGAAGCTTTTATAACTGCAAAAGACTCCAGTGTGATTCAATTGCCAGAGGGGCATTACTTATTCAGTCAATCCCTAATCTTAGACGGAAAAAAAGGCATTACCATCCGCGGGATGGGAATGGACAAGACAATTCTCTCTTTTAAAGGTCAAAAGCAAGGTGCTGAGGGAATCAGAATTTCTAATTGTGAAAACATTATCATAGAAAACTTAGCCCTAGAGGATGCTGCTGGCGACAACCTTAAAGTTACTGACACCGACGGAATCATAATGCGTAAAATCAGATCGGCTTGGACGGGACAAGTTTCCTCTAAAAATGGTGCTTATGCGCTCTACCCTGTTTTATGTAGCAATGTTATCATTGAAGATTGTGAAGCTATTGGCTCTTCAGATGCAGGAATTTATGTAGGTCAATCTAATCATGTGATTATAAGGAATAACAAAGCCTATTATAATGTAGCTGGAATCGAAAGTGAAAACAGTACAAATGTTGAGATTTACAACAACGAAGCTTATCAGAATACTGGAGGATTATTGATTTTCAATCTGCCCAACCTAACCGTGTATGGATCAAAAATTAAAGCATATGACAATTACATCCACGACAATAACATTAAAAACTTTGGAGTTAAAGGATCTATCGTTAGCTCGGTTCCTCGCGGATCAGGGGTGATTATCATGGCTACCAAAGAAGTTGATTTTTATAACAATAAGGTTGAAAACCATAAAACTGTTAATGCTTCTATTGTTAGTTATGAAGTGTTTACTTCTGAAAAAAAAGATCGTAAAAAGAAAAAAGAAGAGCTAAAGGCGCTTGCAAACGGCCTAAGAGCTGTTGATAATGAATATCGTCAAGACGAACAATACAATGCCTACCCTGGCAGGGTATCTATTCATGACAATCGTTTTGAAAACAAACACTTTTTCCCCACCTTAGACAATGACTTCGGTTTACTTTGGGTGATGAAAAATGGATTCAAAATTCCTGACGTTGCTTATGACTTAATCCTTGCCGAGGATTATTATTTAAAGAACAACACTAGGAATCCTGAATATGAAATTTGTGTAAAAAATAATGGTGACATCAATTTTGTTGTCTTAGATGCAGCAAATGATTTTGAAAAATTCTCAAATGACCTTGGACCATATGACTGTGATATTGAATTTAAAACATCCATCTAAAAAAATTAAATGAAAAACATTTGGTTGCTTTTACTTGGGGTTCTTTTTATTCAATGTCAATCTGATAAAAAAACAAGAACCGTTCCCGTAGCTCGAAAAGTGGTTTCTAAAATGGAAATCGATAATTCGAGTTCAAATGAAATTCAAAAACTTTCTGAATATGGTTTTTTTGAGGGTAAGATTTCTGATTTCAAACCCGCTAAAAACGTACACCCCTATGAACTAAACACCCCCTTGTTTACAGATTATGCCTTTAAGGGGAGATTTTTGTACCTCCCCTCAGGCAAGAAAATGAACTACAAAGAAAAAGAGGTTTTAGATTTTGAATCGGGAACTATTATTATCAAAAACTTTTATTATCCTGAAGACTTTAAGAAACCCGATGGAGATAAAAATATCATTGAAACCCGATTGTTGATTAAGGAAGAAAACGATGATTGGAAGGTTTTATCTTACGTATGGGATGACAAACAAGAAGATGCTCTTCTCAATATCATTGGAGGAGAAAAACAAGTCAGTTGGAAAGACTACAATGGTAAAACACAAAATATTAGTTATGTGATACCGAATCAGACCCAATGCAAAAGCTGCCATATGTCTGGAAAAAAAATCTCCCCAATAGGCCCCATTGCTGGCCAATTAAATAGGGATAATATTTACCACGGTATGGTGCGCAATCAATTGGAATATTTCGAGAGTCAAGGACTTTTGACGGGGCTTCCTGAAAAAGAAAATTGGCCTTTTATGCCCGTTTGGAACCAGCTAACTTCAGGATCATTAGAAGATCGTGCGAAAGCCTATTTACACATCAATTGCGCGCATTGCCACAGTGACGTTGGGCCGGCAAAAAACTCAGGTCTTAACTTGACTTATTGGGAATCCGACGGAAGAAGTCGAGGCGTTTTTAAACCTCCTATTGCAGCCGGAAAAGGTTCTGGTAACCTTAAATACAGTATTGTTCCTGGTCAGCCTGAAAACTCTATTTTAACCTACAGACTTGAAAGTACAGACCCGGGAGTTATGATGCCTGAAATCGGAAGAACAACTTTTCACCAAGAAGGTTTAGCGCTTATTGAATCCTATATAAAATCACTTTAGTACTTTCTTTTTTTGTTGCTTCTGCATTTTAAGTTAGCATCTTTTTAAACTATCTTTGAATTGTTGTTTTTCACTATAGATAAGTATTAAATGAAGTTTTCCAATTCCAGAACGGGGATGCTATTTCTAAAACCAAAGTTAGACAAGCAAACTCCTTTTGAAAAACTTTTTGAGATTTTTAAAGAACTCATCACCCATACCTCAGGGGATTTTGATGAAGCCATTGATTGGTTAAGAGAATTGGATGTTGAATATCAGTTAACGGATGAAAATTATACCATTGACGACTTTATCAAGGATCTTTTAGAAAAATCTTACATCCGTGAAGAAATCAAACCCGATGGAAGTGGGAAAGGAATGGGACTGACTGCCAAAACAGAAAAGCTCCTTCGAGAATACGCCTTGAAGCAAATTTTTGGAAAATTAAAGCGGTCTGGAACTGGAAATCACAAAACCAACCACCTCGGACAAGGCGCAGAACCTTCTGGTGAGTTGAAGAGCTTTCAATTTGGAGATCCTATCGAAAATATCGTTTTAACGGAGAGCCTCAAAAATGCACAAATCCATTCTGGCATTGATGATTTGCAAATAAGACAAGAGGATTTGGTTGTAGAAAAAACCGAACACAAGTCTCAAATGAGTACAGTGTTGATGATCGACATCAGTCACAGCATGATTCTTTATGGAGAAGATAGGATAACACCTGCAAAAAAAGTTGCGATGGCATTGGCAGAATTGATCACTACTAGGTATCCAAAAGATACTCTCGATATTTTGGTTTTCGGAAATGACGCAAGACTCATTCCTATTAAGGACTTGCCCTATCTTCAAGTGGGACCTTATCACACCAACACAGTCGCAGGACTAGAGTTGGCAATGGACATGCTTAGACGAAAGAAAAATACGAATAAGCAGATTTTTATGATCACTGATGGAAAGCCCAGTTGTCTTAAAATGCCTGACGGAACTTATTATAAAAACAGTGCTGGTTTAGATAAAACAATTGTTGAAAAATGCTATCTAATGGCACGTCAAGCGAGAAAACTACACATCCCAATTACTACTTTTATGATTGCTTCTGACCCTTACTTAAAACAATTTGTTCAGGAATTCACCAAAGCAAACAATGGAAAAGCATTCTTTACAGGACTTAACAACCTTGGAGAAATGATATTTGAGGACTATGAAAAAAATAGAAAAAAACGTTTTGGATAAAATTATGGAAAAGCCCACTATTAAGACCTTAGGAAAATTAAAAAGCTCCTCTTATCAACCCAAAAATATTCAAGAAGAATTGGCTCAAAATTTGAGAGCAAGGATTCGCAAGGGAATTCCTTCATTCAACGGATTGGTCGGTTATGAAAACACCGTGATTCCAGACGTAGAGCGTGCTTTGCTTTCTGGCCACAGCATCAACCTTTTAGGATTGAGAGGCCAAGCAAAAACAAGGCTTGCTCGGAAGATGATTGACTTACTTGACGAATGGATCCCCATAGTGGAAGGTTCGGAAATTAATGATGATCCCCTTCAACCCATTTCTCGATTTTCGAAAGAATTAATAGCAGAAAAAGGAGAGGATACCCCTGTGGATTGGCTCCATAGAACCGATCGCTTTTTTGAAAAACTCGCCACTCCTGATGTTACTGTTGCGGATTTGATTGGAGATGTAGATCCCATAAAAGCAGCGACGCTCAAATTGTCCTATGCTGACGAAAGAGTGATTCACTTTGGGATGATTCCCCGAGCGCACAGAAGTATTTTTGTTCTGAATGAACTGCCTGATTTACAAGCGCGAATTCAAGTTGCATTGTTCTCAATTCTTCAGGAAAAAGAAATTCAAATACGTGGATTTAAATTAAGAATGCCTTTAGAAATTCAGTTTGTGTTTACCGCAAATCCTGAAGACTACACCAATCGGGGGAGTATTGTTACCCCACTAAAAGACAGGATAGGTTCACAAATTTTGACGCACTATCCGCACAATATTGAAATCGCTAAAAGAATAACAGCACAAGAAGCCGTGATCAGCGAGGAAAACAAGAAAACCATCCACATTCCCGAATTGGCCAAAACGCTTATTGAACAGATTGGTTTTGAAGCACGTAAAAGCGAATTTGTAGACTCAAAAAGCGGGGTCAGTACCCGTATGAGTATCACAGCTTTTGAAAACTTAATAAGTACTGCCGAAAGACGGTTGTTGATCACCCAAGATGAAACAACTGCGGTCAGACTGGTTGATTTTTTAGGCGTAATTCCTGCCATCAATGGTAAAATTGAATTGGTCTATGAAGGAGAACAGGAGGGTGCAGAACAAATTTCATTTCATTTGATCTCCCAAGCAATTAAAACACTTTTCCCAAATTATTTTCCAAAAATTGAGAAACTACAAAAGCAAAATGCCAATGGACCTTACGATGACTTGTTGGGTTGGTTTTTCAATGACAACGAATTGTTCTTGGAGGATGATTTAAGTGAAAAGGAATACAAAAAAGCTTTAGATAAAGTTCCTGCTATTGGGGAATTAATAAAGAAACATCAAAAGGATTTAGACCCAAACGACACTTATTTCCTTATGGAATTTTTGTTGTGGGGACTAGAATCAAATCAAAAACTGACCAAGGTCAGAACGCTCGAAGGATTTCACTTTAGGGATTCGCTGGGCAGTTACATCAGTGGTCTGTAATTCTTAAACTTTGTTTTTCATTGAAGAAATAGAAGTAGTTGTTAACACCTCAAGCGTGCGATCACGCACCTTTTCAAAGACGGTTTTAATTTCACAGTTTTCTTCGTCACACTCTTCGCAAGAAGCGTAATAGTTTAGTGAAACGCACGGTAACATTGCGATTGGGCCGTCAACCATTCTTATTAATTCTGATAAATAAATATCATCAGGGTTTTTAATAAGTCGATATCCTCCTGTTTTACCACGTTGACTCTGTAATAATTTAAAATTACGAAGCTCTCTTAATATTGTCTCTAAAAATTTTTTAGGAATGTTTTCTTTTTCCGCAATTTCAGATGAAAAAACTGAACGTTCGTCAGCCTGATGATCTGCCAGGTACAATAGTGCTTTGATCGCATATTTGCATTTTTTAGAAATCATAAATTGCTTTTCCCAAATGTAGGGAATTTCTTGTAAACTACTTAATTCCTATTAACTTTATAGGAATTATTTGTTTAGTATTGTTTAAGTGTTTATATTTACCAAAAATTAAATGATTTACCCATGATTATCGACCTGCATTTATTTCGGAAAAACAAAAGTCAAGAAGGAAACACTTCTAAAGAAAAGGTTTCTAGAAGTCTGCTTAAGGCTATTAGCTGGCGGCTTATCGGAACAATCGACACCATGATTATCGCTTATTTTATCACAGGCACAATCTCTCAGGCCATCTCAATTGGTTTCATTGAATGGGGAACAAAAATGGTGCTTTACTTTTTCCATGAACGTATTTGGAACAGGTTTCAATGGGGTAAAAAATAAATAATATGGAAAATAATTCTATAGAAAAGTTAAATCAGCAATTCGCGTCTTTATCCTTGGAGGAGGCGTTTGAAACACTGTGTACTCTTGGATTCAAAAACATCGCATTTTCGACTTCTTTAGGTCAGGAAGATCAAGTGTTGACGGATGTTATTTTTAAGAACAACCATCCTATTAAAGTGTTTACTTTAGACACTGGGAGACTATTTGAGCAAACTTATGACGTATTAGATAAGACACAAAAAAAATATATTAAAAGTATTTCTTCCTTTGTCCCAGATAACAATGAGTTGAAGACATTACTCGATTCAAAGGGGCCTTATAGTTTTTATGACAGTATTGAAAACAGAAAAGAATGTTGTTCGATTAGAAAGATCAATCCTTTACAAAAAGCACTAAAAGGGGTGGATCTATGGATCACTGGACTTAGAGCCTCTCAGAGCAACTCGAGAAGCACTTTATCATTTTTCAGTTATGACGATGCTTTTGGGTTGCCAAAGTTTAATCCTTTGGTCAATTGGACTTTAGAAGAAGTTGAAAACTACTTGGAACAAAACAATGTTCCTCAAAACTCTCTACACAAGAAAGGGTTTGTGAGTATCGGCTGTGAGCCCTGCACTCGTGCTGTGAAACCTGGTGAAGACATTCGATCTGGAAGATGGTGGTGGGAAGAAAGTAAAAAAGAATGTGGATTACACTTAAATCACAAATAATAATTTAATGAATACCCTAGAGCAGTTAGAAGAAGAAGCGATATACATCATAAGAGAAGTCGTCGGACAGTTTAACAACCCTGCCCTACTCTTTTCTGGAGGGAAGGACTCCATTGTTTTGCTTCACCTTTGCAAAAAAGCATTCTTACCTGGACGGATTCCTTTTCCTTTACTTCATGTTGATACGGGACACAATTTTCCTGAAACCATTGAATTAAGAGATGAATTGGTTGAAAAATATCAGGTTAAATTACATGTTGGTAGCGTCCAAGAAAGTATTGATCAGGGAAAAGTAATAGAAGAAAAAGGTAAATATGCCAGTCGAAATACCTTGCAAACCGTAACACTTCTTGAATCAATCGAAGAACTAAAGTTTGATGCCTGTATGGGCGGAGCAAGAAGAGATGAAGAAAAAGCGAGAGCTAAAGAAAGAATTTTTTCAGTACGTGATGATTTTGGTCAATGGAATGAAAAACTACAACGACCCGAGCTTTTTGACATGCTCAATGGACAAATTCATTCTGGTGAAAATGTAAGAGTTTTCCCAATCAGTAATTGGACCGAATTGGACGTATGGGAATACATTAGAAAAGAAAACCTAGAAATTCCTTCAATTTATTTTTCACACAAAAGAGCTGTTTTTGTTCGAGACGGTCAATTGATGCCTTCTTCTGAATTTATATTTAACGAAAAAGGAGAAACCTTTATTGAAAGCGTAAGATTTAGAACTGTGGGCGACATGAGTTGTACCGCGGCTGTTTCCTCAGAAGCAATCGACCTAGATACCGTTATTGATGAAATCAGAAATTCTGCCATTTCAGAACGCGGTGCGCGAATGGATGACAAACGTTCGGAAGGCGCAATGGAAGAGCGGAAAAAAGTAGGCTATTTTTAAAAAAATCCCTTAATGAAAATCCTTAGAATTACAACTGCCGGAAGCGTAGATGACGGCAAAAGCACGCTCATCGGTAGATTATTATACGAAACCAATTCCCTCAAAACGGATCAGTTAGAGCACATAGAAACGAAGAGTCGTTCCCTAGGATACGATTACCTCGACTTTTCCCTCGCAACTGATGGACTTCTAACCGAGAGGGAACAAGGCATCACCATAGATGTATCCAACCTTTATTTTAGTACCCCTAAGAGAAGGTTTATCATTGCAGATGCTCCAGGTCATGTTGAATATACGCGAAACATGGTTACTGGCGCTTCTAACGCCGAAGTGGCAATTATTCTATTGGACGCGCGAAAGGGAGTCATGGAACAAACCAAAAGACATCTTTACATCACACAGCTTTTAGGGATAAAACATTTGATTTTTACAGTCAATAAGATGGATTTGATTGAATATGACCATAATAAATTCTTGAAAATTAAAACTCAAATCGATAACCTTTTAGGAGAATATACTTGGGAAACACAATCTTTTTTTATTCCAGTTGCAGCTTTAAAAGGGGATAATATTATTTCAAAAAGCAAAAACATGCCTTGGTATGAAGGAGAGACACTTTTAAGTCTCATTGAAACCATTGAGATTGAACAAGACATTCAAGAAAACACACTCTTACAGGTACAGCATGTAATTCGTCCAAAAACTGAAATTCATCATGACTACAGAGGTTTTGTTGGAAAAGTAAAAAGTGGAATGTTCTCCAAGGGAGATGAAGTCGAAGTTTTTCCATCTGGTTCTAAAAGCAAGATCAAAGCGATTGAAAAGTATGGAGAAGAAAAAACTAAAATAGGAACAGGGGAAAATGCAACCCTTTTGTTGGAAGACGAAATAGATGCTTCCAGGGGAAATACAATTGTGAAATCTAATCACTCTCTACAATCAGGTAAGCAAATTAATGCAAAAATATGTTGGATGCAATCTAACGCTTTGAATCCAAACAATAAATATTGGTTGCAACATGGGGTTCAAAAAAGTATGGTGAAAACTAAGGAGATTCACACAAAAATGAATTGGCAAGAATGGATTTCTGAGTCGACAGAATCTCTACAGATGAATGATATAGGCGAAGTGAGCTTTCAACTTGCACAGCCATTATTGTATGCGCCATTTCATTTAAACAAAACACTTGGAGCCTTCATTTTGATCGATCCAAACACTAACAACACCGCAGGTGTCGGTTTTATTCAATAAAAAATGCAAAGCTTTAGAACAGAAATAGAAAATCCAATCGTCGAAAAAGACATTTTGGAACTGGAGAAAAAAATAAATGCTTTTAACAATCAGGAGATTGACGAAGAAAAATTCAGAAGCCTTCGATTGGCAAGAGGAGTTTATGGTCAACGACAACAGGGGGTTCAGATGATTCGAATCAAATTACCCTTGGGTCGGTTTACGGCAAAACAATTGTTACGTATGGCAGCAGTGTCTGATGAATACGCAAGTAGTAATCTTCACATCACCACAAGGCAAGACATTCAATTGCATTATGTTTCTTTGGACAGAACGCCCGAACTCTGGTCAGAATTAGAAAAAGATCAAATCACACTCCGAGAAGCTTGTGGAAATACGGTTCGAAATGTAACAGCCTCAGTCTATGCGGGTGTCGATCCTGACGAAGCTTTTGACGTTACTCCTTATGCTTATGCATTTTATGAATATTTTCTAAGGAACCCCATCTGTCAAGACATGGGTCGAAAATTTAAAGCTGCTTTTTCAAGTGCCGCCTCGGATCAAGCCCTAACCTTTATTCATGATTTAGGATTTATCCCCGTAATTAAGAAGGGTAAAAGAGGGTTCCGCGTCATGCTTGGCGGTGGGATCGGCTCTCAGCCTGTCGAAGCAAATGAGGTCTTTTCGTTTTTAGAAGCAGATCGAATGATTCCTTTTAGCGAAGCAGTAATTCGAGTTTTTGATCGTCATGGAGAAAGAAATAAAAGAAATAAAGCGCGGTTAAAATTTCTTGTAAAAGAAATTGGATTGACCACTTTTCTGGAATGGGTTGCTGAAGAAGAAAGTTCTCTGCTACATAAAACTTATCCGATTGCGGTTTATGACCGAGATTTAAAAGAACCATTATACAGCGAAGGAGAGACAATTAAATTAAACACTAAAGAATTTAATCTTTGGAAGAAGACCAATCTTTTTAAACAAAAACAAGCTGGATATTTTTCTGTTGGAATTCCAATTGAAGTTGGGGATATCTCCTCATCTAAAGCAAGAGAATTAGCAAAAGTAATGCTAGAATTTACCCGTGACGACAATCGATTTTCATTGGGTCAAAGCATCCTACTTCGCGATGTAAAAGAAGGGCATCTTCCCGCTTTATACACCAGACTAAAAGAGATTAACCTGCACAGAAGCGGTTTTCACAAACTCAATGATATCGTAGCTTGTCCGGGAACAGACACTTGTAACCTAGGGATTGCAAGCAGCATGGGCTTGGCAAAAGTTTTACAGCAAATGATCGAAACAGAGTTTCATACTTTAATCGAAAAATACGACCTCAACATAAAAATAAGTGGCTGTATGAATGCCTGTGGACAGCATACATTAGCGCACATTGGATTTCAAGGAATGACAGTAAAGGCGAATGAAAATATTGCCCCAGCAACCCAAATATTATTGGGTGGTGGTGTGTTAGGAAATGGAACGGGAAGATTTGCCGATAAGGTTTTAAAAGTACCTGCTAAGAGAACCCCTGAAGTCTTACGCTGGATTCTTAATGATTATGATACGGAAAGAAAATCTGAGGAAGATTTCTTTGCCTACTATGACCGGAGAACCAAAGATTATTTCTATCAGAACCTAAAACACTACAGTGATGTGACCAATCTCAAAGATTCGGATTTAATCGACTGGGGGGTTAAAGAAAAATATAAAAAAGAAATTGGAATTGGAGAGTGTGCTGGCGTTACCATCGACTTAGTTCAAACGCTTTTATTTGATGCTAAAGAATCTTTTGATTGGGCAACGGAAGCTTATAACAATGAACAGTATTCAGACGCCATCTATCATGCCTATAATGCGAGAATTCGTGGCGCAAAAGCGGTTTTAACTCGAACTGATGCAAAAATCAATAGTCATGCCTCAATCATTGCTGCCTTCGATCCTGAGTTTCCAGAATACGAATCAGAAAACAAGATTGCTTTTAAGGATACGGTTTTAGAATTTAAAAAAGAAGGTCCTTCCAAATCTTTTGCTTCCAAATATGTAGAACAAACTCAGCCTATTTTGCTGTGGATAGAAAATAGATGTCATGCAAACATTGAATAATGGTAAAGTCACCCTTGTGGGTGCAGGTCCAGGTGACCCAGACTTATTTACAATTAAAGGATTAAAGGCGCTTCAAAAAGCAGAAGTAATCCTCTATGATGCTTTGATTAATCCTAAATTGTTAGATCACAATAAAACTGCAAAAAAAATATTTGTTGGTAAAAGACGTGGTTTTACTAAAAAGACACAAGTTGAAATCAATGAATTGATTGTTGAATATGCACTAAAAGGATTTAATGTTGTTAGACTAAAGGGCGGAGACCCCCTTGTTTTTGGACGTGCTTGTGAAGAACTTGAAGTCGCTAGGTCATTTGAAATTCAAACGGCGATTGTTCCTGGAATTTCTTCTTACTCGGGCATCGCTGCGCAACATCAAATCCCCTTAACCAAAAGGGCTGCTCACGAGAGTTTTTGGGTGGTAACTGGTCACACTAAATCGGGGAAAATCTCTTCCGACATTGCACTTGCTGCGCAGTCTAGCGCTACAGTGGTCGTGTTAATGGGAATGCGTTTTTTGCCTGAAATTGTCGACACATTTAGACAACACAAAGGAGGAGATTATCCTGTTGCTGTGATTCAAAATGGCACAACCCCAGCTGAGAAATCTTTAGTTGCAGATTTAGACAGCTTGGTCGACTTGGTGAATACTTTTAATATCGATAATCCTGCTGCCTTAATTTTCGGTTCCGCAGTAATAGATCCTGTAACCGACTTTAAAAACTTGGTGAATAAAGAAGTGATTTCAATATGAATACCCTCTATCCCATTTTTGTAAAAGCAGATCAGTTACAGTTTCTAATCGTGGGGGGCGGATTCGTTGCATTAGAAAAACTTGAGTTTTTATTTAAATCAAGTCCCAACGCGCAAGTCACCTTGGTGGCACCTTTTATCCGAGAGGAAACCCTTGCTTTTATTCAAAATAAATCGGTGAAAATCATCGTTAAAAAATACCACAGACGATTTCTAAGAAACCAACACATCGTTGTTGCTACGACTGATGCACATGAAGTGAATTTAAAGGTTCACAGCGATTGTCAAAAAAGAAATCTTTTGGTCAATGTGGCCGATACTCCGGATCTTTGTGATTTTTATATGGGAGGAATTGTTACCAAGGGAAATTTAAAAATCGCAATTTCTACCAATGGGAAATCGCCTACTGTTGCGAAGAGATTGCGCCAATGGCTTGAGGCTGTTTTACCAGACGAAATTGACGATCTTCTAGAGACATTAAGGCAATATCGCAAAACCTTAAAAGGAGATTTTGACTATAAAGTAAAAGCGATGAATGAGGTTACAAAAAATTTAATAAAATAATTATGATTAAAACTGACATTATCATCATTGGAGCAGGCCCCGTAGGATTGTTTACGATTTTTGAAGCTGGATTGATGAAATTGCATTGTCATGTCATTGATGCCATACCTCAAATCGGAGGGCAATTAAAAGAAATTTACCCTAAAAAACCCATTTATGACATCCCGGGTTTTCCAAGTGTTTTGGCAGGGGATCTTATTGATAATTTAGAACAACAAGTTGCTCCATTTCAACCTGGGTTTACCTTGGGAGAAAGAGCTGAAACTATTGAGAAACAAGAAGATGGATCTTTTGTTGTAACAACAATTGAAGGAACTGAACACCATGCACCTACCGTAATCATTGCTGGAGGATTGGGCAGTTTTGAGCCAAGAAAACCCATCGTAGATGGGCTTACTAATTTTGAAAAGAAAGGAATTGAATACATGGTTAGAGAGCCGGAGACTTTTCTAAACAAAAAAGTTTTTATTTCTGGTGGTGGAGATTCTGCACTAGATTGGGCGGTTTATATTGCCGAAAACAGCACTGTCCCTGTAGGATTAGTTCATCGATCGGATATGTTTCGTGCTCATAAAGATTCGGTCGAAAAAGTTTATCAACTTCAAAACGAAGGGAAAATTGATCTGTACACCCATGCAGAAATTAATAAAGTAAACGGAAATGAAACACTAGAGAGCATTGAACTGCATCAAAAGAATAGAGCGCCTAAAACTATTGATGTGGACTACTGGCTTCCTCTTTTCGGTTTATCTCCAAAACTGGGACCCATCGGCAACTGGGGACTAGATATCGAGAAAAACGCAATAAAAGTAAATCATGCGCTCGACTATGAAACTAACATTCCGGGAGTTTTTGCTGTTGGTGATGTAAACACTTATCCCGGGAAATTAAAATTAATTTTATGTGGTTTTCACGAAGCAACACTTGCCGTGCAAACCTGTTATAAAATCATTAATCCTGACAAAAAGTTTACAATGAAGTATACTACTGTTCAGGGAGTTAAAGGATTTGAGAAAGTTTTGTAACAGTTTATCTTCTAGATTGGAGCACTGCAATAATTCCCAAAACCAAACAAAGTACTACGGTAGCGATAACGATTGAACCTATTCCCATTTTTTTAATTTTAAATTAATATTTATTTATAACGTTTCATTGACTTTCAAATAAATCAATTTTTTTTCATCCTCTGCCTCTAATTTTGGAACTTTTTTTCTGTATCCGTAGTGTCTATGATGGTTGTTGTTTTTATAATTTGAGTGTTTTTATCAGGAATTCTGAGTGTTTCATTAACGTCCCAATTGGCACGTAAATCCACTGGTTTGACAGAATATAAAACTTCTTCGGGTTGAATTTTCTTTAAATAATTTCCCGTATCCCATTTTTTGTTACCGTTTTCGTCTCTGATGTAACGAAATAAATATTCTCCTGGAGACAAGAGAGGAAATTGATAATAGTCTAATTCGTTTGCAGTGTCATAACTCCCTTTAACCTCTCCCTTTTTATCTAATAATTCTATAACAAACGGGTCTGAATCACTTCTAATTAGCTGGAGATTGAGATTGCCATAATCACTGATGGCTTTGGTTTTAACTTGATAAAAAATAGTGTCGTGAGTATTTCCCCAAAAGTCTACTAATGCTAGGGGTGACAGTCGGATTTTATAATGATCATTGGGCTGAAGATCAAACTCGAGCGCAACCCGATCAAAATTATCATCGAGGTGCACAGAAAAAGGCACATCCAAAGTGTCAATGTTGGTGATTTTTATCAAATCAGGATTGACTTTTGTGATGGGGAGATTCGTCTTTATTTTAAAAGTATCCCTAAGCTCAATTATTTTTGAAAACATGGGTTCAATTATCAATGAGTCCTTTATTTCCTTTTTGAATTTGATTGTAAATACTTTTGTTGTGTCTACTTCTTTTATGCCAAACTTAAGCGAATCTAAAGCCGGACCTTTAAACCAAAAATCGAGTGTATCTGTTTCTCGATTTCTTGTGATTAAGGAAGAGAAATTAGTGGCGACTTTACTTAGAACCTCAATCTGGCTTGGGTCTGGAGTTCCATAATAACCAAACCCGATGTGACGTTTGTTGATGAAAAAAGGGCGTCCCCAAAATAAATTCGGCTCTTCTTGGAAGAGTCTAAAGTTAATGATGCTGTCTTGAGGTAACGTTATTGGGTGTTCTAAAAAACCGATTTTGTCAACATTTTGGTCAAAAACATAATTCGATCCAACGTCCTTGATTGCAAGAATTTCATAAGAACCTCCCTTTAAATTTCTAAAATTATAAATTACAGAGTCCAGCGTACTGGTTACATAAAAAGGCTTCTTTAAAAAGATTGTAGAATCGGTATAGGTGCTGTCTATCGGATATAAATGAATTGAGGTGTAAGGTTCTGTTTCAATTTCATAAGCATCCGTAACCACACCCTTTATTTCTAAGGAGTCAATTACAGCACCTGTGGATAAGGTGTATTGAAAAAAAGGCAATAAATTCCCTTCATTGTTATCTAGGACACTTTCCCCAAAATTAAAAGTATAGGTTGTGTTTGGTATTAATGAATCCAATAATTCTATCTTAATCTTTTTTGCGACCGAACTCTGAGGTTTGATTTTGTATTTATCCTGATCCATTGGAGGGGAAATAATCAACTGCTTTGTGATGTCTTTAAGCTTAATAAATTCATCGAAAGTGATGGTGATTTCTTCTTTGTCAAAAAAAATGGTGTTCATTTTTGGTGAAGCATTCGTCATTACTGGCGGGAGGGAATCTTTTTCACCTCCAGTCGGAGAACTGACCCTTGCACATTGAAAAAGCAACAAAGGAGGGAAAATTAAAATAAAATAACGAACTAAAGTCTGCATCAACTATAATTATTAAGGCAAAATAAAGCAATATTATCAAGACAACCTAGTGGCTAGTGTGACAATGCTCAAACGTCCTTTACTTTGTTTTAATATTGTTTTCCCACAACTCACAAGTGTTGCTCCCGTGGTAATCACATCGTCGACTAGGAGCCAATGACGCCCCTCATGTTTTGACTCAAAATTGACCGAAAAAGCGTCTTTGACTTCCTCCCAACGATTACTTTTAACAAAGCGCGCAAACTGTTTTGTGTTTTTATTTCGATAAACATAATCTTCAACAAAGGGAACTTCTAATTTATCTGCCAAGGCTTTTGAAAAACAGCTCACCTGATTGTACCCTCTTTTTTTAAATCTTTTGGGGTGTAAGGGAACCGGAATGACTCCATCAATTTCAGAAAAAATATTTGATTCTTTTAAATAACTACCCATCCAATTCCCTAAAAATGTTCCGATTTCTTGTTGACCTTTATACTTCAATTGATAAATCATTGATTCAACAAGACTGTCCTTCTGAAAGAAAAACATGGGCACTGCAAATTCCAAAGGAAGCTGTTGATTGAGTCTCCGCCAAAGCTCATTGTTAGAATTTAAATGAAAATTTGTCAATGGCATTGACAACTGACATTGGGTGCAAATACATTTCTCATATGTCGTTAATGACTCCAAACAGCCAGGACATATCCGAGGAAAAAAAAGTGAAAAAAATTCTTTAAATATAGAAACAGTCAAATTTTTCATGGAAAAACAGATAAGGCCTCTTTAAAAATACGAAAAAGGATTATTTTTGTCAGATGACACAACAATCAGAGATTTTTAAAAAAGTTATATCTCATGCCAAAGAGTATGGATTTATCTTCCCTTCAAGCGAAATATATGACGGACTAAGTGCAGTTTATGATTACGGTCAAAATGGCGCTGTATTAAAAAACAACATCCGCCAATACTGGTGGAAAGCAATGGTTCAACTCAACGAAAACATTGTAGGAATTGATGCTTCCATATTGATGCACCCAACCACTTGGAAAGCTTCAGGACATGTTGATGCGTTTAACGATCCTTTGATTGACAATAAGGACTCCAAGAAAAGATACCGAGCTGACGTTTTAGTAGAAGACTATGTCGCTAAAATCGATGGTAAAATCGAGAAAGAAATTGTCAAAGCTAGCAAACGTTTTGGAGACGCTTTCGACAAAGAAGCGTTTATAAACACAAATACGCGTGTTAAAGACTATCAGGAAAAAGCAAATGCCATACTGAAAAGACTAGGGAAGTCTTTAGAGGCAGGAAACCTAGAGGATGTAAAGGCTTTGATTGAAGAATTAGAAATTGCATGTCCAGAATCTGGCTCTAGAAATTGGACAGATGTAAAACAATTTAACCTAATGTTTGGCACAAAATTGGGGGCTTCGGCAGATTCTGCCATGGATTTATATTTAAGACCAGAAACAGCCCAAGGGATTTTTGTCAATTTTTTAAATGTTCAAAAATCAGGAAGAATGAAACTTCCTTTTGGAATCGCTCAGACAGGAAAAGCTTTTAGAAACGAGATTGTTGCCCGTCAATTTATCTTCAGAATGCGTGAGTTTGAACAAATGGAAATGCAATTTTTCATTCAACCTGGGACTCAAAAAGAGTGGTACGAAAAATGGAAGGAAAAAAGATTGAATTGGCATTTATCTTTGGGGATGGGTAGTGAAAATTATCGCTTCCATGATCATGAAAAATTAGCCCATTATGCTGATGCAGCTTCTGATATAGAATTCAAATTCCCATTTGGTTTTAAAGAACTCGAAGGAATTCATTCCAGAACTGATTTTGATCTAAAAAGTCACGAAGAATTTGCAGGTAAAAAGCTTCAGTATTTTGATCATGAAAAAAACGAAAATTATGTCCCCTACGTGGTAGAAACTTCGATTGGTTTAGATCGAATGTTTTTGGCAATTTTCTCTAATTCATTGCAGGAAGAAACGCTTGAAGATGGCTCAACAAGAACGGTTTTAAAGTTACCAAAAATTTTAGCTCCGACTAAACTGGCTGTTTTTCCATTGATTAAAAAAGATAGACTTCCTGAAATCGCGCGTGAAATTGTAAGTCAACTCAAATGGGACATGGACGTTGCATATGATGAAAAAGATGCCGTAGGAAGAAGGTACCGAAGACAAGATGCGCTAGGAACCCCTTATTGCATTACCGTAGATCATCAAACCTTAGAAGATCAAACCGTTACCCTCAGAGAAAGGGACTCAATGAAACAGGAACGCATAGCAATCGATCAACTTTCGGACTTGTTGAAAGAGAAACTAGACGTGAAACATTTTCTAAAACAGCTTTAAAATCATTTTCTAAGACTTTGATTCTTTCTAAGAACTTTGATTTTTTATCTTAGTAAAAAATAACTATTGAAAATTCTTTCCTATAATGTTAACGGAATTCGTGCCGCCCTCAACAAGGGTTTTTCCGATTGGTTAGATGCCGCTCGACCCGACGTCATTTGTCTTCAAGAAATAAAAGCAATGGAGTCGCAAGTTGAAACTTCAGTTTTTGAGGAATTAGGCTACCAACACTATTGGCATTCTGCCCAAAAAAAAGGGTACAGTGGCGTTGCAATATTGACTAAGAAAAAAGTTAAAAAAATTACTTATGGAACTGGGATTGATCACATTGACTTTGAAGGAAGAGTGATCCGCGCCGATTTTGATAAAGTTTCTGTGATAAGTCTCTACCTGCCTTCTGGCACAAATATTGACCGTTTGGAGTACAAGTTTCAATTCATGTCAGATTTTAAAAATTATATTGATGAATTAAAAAAATCGCAGCCTAATTTGGTTATCTGTGGTGACTATAACATTTGTCATAAAGCCATTGACATTCACGATCCTGTTAGAAATAAAAAAGTTTCTGGTTTTCTTCCCGAAGAAAGAGCGTGGATTGATCAATTCATGAACTGTGGATTTATTGATTCGTTCCGTTATCTAAATCCTGATCCCCATCATTACAGTTGGTGGAGCTATCGTGCTAATGCGCGAAATAATAACAAAGGGTGGAGAATTGATTATAACTTAGTGAGTGAAAACCTTAAGGATAACATTATAAGATCCTACATACTTCCAGATGCAAAACATTCAGATCATTGTCCTGTTGGAGTAGAATTTAAATTAAATTAATTACAAAATGAAAAAATATTTATTCTTATCACTGTTCTCTTTAATGCTAACTGGATGTGTATCTTCTAAAGTTTTCAATGACTTGGAGTCACGATATGCATCGCTGAAAGGAGATTACAACGAACAACTAATCATCAATGACACCCTTACCAAAAATTTAGCGGATTTGGAAGGCAAACTATTTGATCTTAACACTGATTTAGAAAATAAGCAAGCAGCCTTAAAAAGTAATCTTGAAAAGCTCAACCAATTGCAAAATTCCTATGATGCTTTGGCAGAAAATAGTGATAGTGAATTAAAAGAGCGAATTGCTGAGAATGAGTTGTTGCTTCAAAAAATTGGTGAAAGGGAAAACGAACTGGAGGAGCGTATTTCTCGTGTTGAGGAACTAGAAACCCTAATCTCGAATCAGCAAGAAGCCATGCAAATGCTCAAAAAAACACTTACTGATGCCTTGTTGAATTTTGAAGACAAAGGGCTTACTGTTGAGGCAAGAGACGGTAAAGTATATGTTTCTATGGAAAACAAACTATTGTTTAAATCCGGAAGCTGGGAAGTAGAATCTGAAGGCAAAAAGGCCATTTCAAGTCTAGGAAAAGTACTGGCGGAAAACCCTGATATTTCTATTTTGATTGAAGGTCATACGGACAATGTTCCTTACCAAGGTAAAGGCCCTTTAAAAGGAAACTGGGACTTGTCTACCAAAAGAGCGACTTCAATTGTTACCCTTCTTTTGACAAATAAAGAGATTTTACCTCAAAACCTTACTGCTGCCGGTCGTGGAGAATTCCTCCCAGTAGCTCCAAACTCCTCTAAAAATGGACGTGCAATCAACAGAAGAATTGAAGTGGTGCTAAGTCCAAAACTAGATGAAATCACACAACTTTTAAACACTATTGATTAAGATGAAGCAGAATACAATTCCAAATACGGACATTAAAGTGAGTAAAATTTGTTTGGGTACAATGACCTTTGGTAATCAAAACACAGAAGCAGATGGACATGAGCAAATGGATTATGCAATAGACAATGGTGTGAATTTTTTTGATACCGCCGAGCTCTATCCCGTTCCTGCCAATGCAAAAACACAGGGAGAAACAGATCGTATCATTGGATCATGGTTTAAAAAAACTGGAAATCGGGATAAAGTTATTTTGGCCTCTAAGGTCGCTGGACCAGGAGAATACACAAAACACATTCGAGAAGATTTAAGCTTTAGAAAAGAACACATTGACAGTGCCATTGACAAAGGTTTAAAAAGATTACAAACCGATTATATTGATCTTTTTCAACTCCATTGGCCGGAAAGAAAAACCAATACTTTTGGACAAAGAGGTTTTAAATACGACGAAAACGATCCTTGGATTGAAAATTTTGAAGCAGTCCTTGACGCGCTTCATGATAACATTAAAGCAGGTAAGATTCGACATATTGGACTATCAAATGAAAATCCTTGGGGCATCATGCGGTTTTTAGCAGCTTCTAAAAGTAACGCTACAAAAATATGTACGATTCAAAACCCTTATTCTCTTCTCAATCGACTTTTCGAAATAGGTAGTGCTGAAATTTGCCATCGAGAAAATATAGGTCTCTTGGCCTATTCCCCACTTGGGTTTGGAGTGCTCTCTGGAAAATACCTCAATGGAAAAAAACCTGCAGACGGAAGGGTTACACTATTTCCTAACTTTGCGAGATACAGCAGTGAACAGTCAAATCGCGCTACAGAGATGTATGCTCAATTGGCTGCAGATAATAACATGACGATTACTCAAATGTCGTTAGCTTTTGTAAATGATCGATCCTTTGTTACCAGTAATATTATTGGTGCTACCAAAATTGAACAACTTAAAGAAAACATCGCCAGTCACGAGATCACGCTTTCTGAAGAGGTTTTAAAAGAGATTGAGGCCATTCATAATATAATTCCAGATCCGGCGCCTTAAAGAAACTACTGCGCTTTTGGAATCGAGGCAATTAGTTTTTTGGTGTAAGTGTTTTTTGGATTAATATAAAGATCATCGGCTTCTCCATGTTCAACCAGAAGTCCATTTTGCATGACCATGATTTTGTCTGACATATATTTAACAACATTTAAATCATGAGAAATAAACAGATAGGATAAATCGAATTGTTCCTTTAAATCATTTAAAAGATTGAGTACCTGAGCTTGAACTGAAATGTCCAATGCAGCAACTGCTTCATCGCAGATAATCAACTTCGGCTCAGTCGCCAATGCTCTGGCGATTACAATTCTTTGGCGTTGTCCTCCAGACAATTCGTGAGGGTACCTTTCATAAAAACTGGCCGTTAGCCCTACCGCTTCCAGTAACTCCAAAACACGTATTTTGGTTTCCTTCGAACCAAGGGTTATTTGATGAACCTGAAGGGGTTCGGCAATCGCTTGACCTATTTTTTTAAGAGGATGCAATGCTGAATAGGGATCTTGAAAAATAAACTGAATGTCCTTACGAATCGATCTAATTTGCTCGGAAGTCATGCTGCTTAACTCTTTCCCTTGAAACAGAATGCTGCCCTCGGTGGGAGGATCTAAATAAATCAATGCGCGACTTAGGGTTGATTTTCCACACCCAGATTCACCGACCAAACCCAATGTTTCTCCTTTAAATAAATCAAAACTTACGCCCTGTACTGCTTTTAAATATTTATTTTTTTTAAACAAGCCAACAGAAAGTACATGCTCTTTTTTTAAATCTTTTACTTGAAGCAAAGGGGGTGCAGAATATATTTCTTCATGTCTCTTTTTTCTTACATCTTCACTAACTTCATCAGTTTGTTTTACCTCATTGATAAAATCAGCGATTGTAGGCAGTCGCTTGAGTCTTATTTTTACATCTGGACGTGCATGCAATAATCCAAGTGTATAAGCTTCTTTAGGAGTATTAAAAACTTCAGTAACTGTTCCGCTTTCAACGATTTCTCCTTGATACATTACCAGCACTCTATCAGCCAATTGGGAAACAAGCGTCAAGTCATGTGAGATAAATAAAACACTCATCTTGTTGGCCTTTTGTCGCTCTATGATCAGACTAATTATTTCTTTTTGTACTGTGACATCAAGGGAGGTAGTAGGCTCATCTGCAATCAACAATTGAGGGTTACAAATCAATGCCATGGCAATCATTACTCTTTGTTTTTGCCCTCCACTCAGTTCATGTGGATAGGCATTAAAAATACGATCAGGATTATCCAGATAAACTTGCTCAAAAGAAGCTAAAACTTTGTTTTTCTTATTCTCTGCGCTATCTTGTGTGTGCTGATTGAGCATTTCCATAACTTGAATACCACATTTCATGCTGGGGTTAAGGCTCGATTGTGGTTCTTGAAAAATCATCCCGATTTTGTTCCCTCTTATTTTTTGCCACTCACTTTCAGAAAGCTCCTTTAGGGATTCATTATTAAATAGTAATTGATTGCTAGTAACATTCAATTTGGTTTCCGGTAAAAGCCCTGCAATTGAAAGTGCAGTGAGCGACTTTCCACTACCCGACTCACCAACAATGGCAACGATTTCATTTGGAAAAACCTCAAAAGAAATGTCTTTTAAAAGTTCGTTTTCTCCAACAGTTATCCCCAATTTATTTAGTGTCAATAGCGGTTTCTTACTTCTCATATACTAATAATTTCATTTTGAGTTAAAAGTGGTTCATTTCGCAATCGTAAAACTACTTGAGCTATTGTAACTACATCTTTTTCACAATAAACTACAATGCGATCGATGTCTTTATCATCATAAAAAACTTTAGCAACTTGACTGCCGTCAATATCATCTTTAGGGGATGGAATTCCCAATACATGGGCCATTAATTTTAAAGAAGTATAATGTTTATAATCACCAAACCGCCACAAGTGAAGGGTATCCAAATGGGGGACTTCCCATGGTTTCTTATTGAATAAATTTAGATGGGAGGGAATCGAAACGCTATTAATAATCATGCGCCTCGCGATATAGGGAAAGTCAAATTCTTTACCGTTATGAGCGCAAAGCAAATTTGATGGGTGATTAAAATGATTTTCTAGCAGCTCTTTAAAAGCAATTAATAATTCCTTTTCTCCACCGAAAAAAGTTTTCATTCTAAAGCTTCGGGTTTTTTTATTTTCGCTAAAATATCCCACAGAAATACAAACGATTTTTCCAAATTCCGCCCAAATTCCCGCATGTTCATAGAATGACTCTGGAGTTTGATCTTCTTTTCTTTGATAAGCTGATTTTGCATCCCAAAGCTTTTGAGTTTCCTCAGAGAGTTGGTCGAATCGCTTCACTTCTGGCACGGTCTCAATATCTAAAAATAATATCCTTTTAAGGTCAATTTTGTGTAACATCCTGAGTCATTTCCAACGCAGCCTTAAGGTAAATAAAAATATCCTTTTTTAAGAATCCAACATTATTAATTTCATCGTTAAGATGACCTAGTCTTACGACCATTAAGTTCTTTTCTGGGAGGACAATAACATACTGACCTAGGTGACCGCGCATCATAAAAATCTTTTCCCCCTCAAATTCATTGAGCCACCAACCATAACCATATTCTGGACTTTCTTCAAAGCGGGGCTTTAATGATTTTGCAATAAAAGTCGAATCCAAAATTTGTTTTCCGTTCCACCTTCCATGGTCCTTATAAAGTTTTCCAAACCTAGCAAAATCTCGAGCATTTGAAGCCAAACAACAATAAGCTTTTTCCATTTCTTTTTCATCACTATCTATTTGCCAGACTGCATCATGTTCTGCTCCTAGAGGTTGCCAGAATTTTTCAGTAAGGTAGTCACTTAAAGATTTTTTTGTGGCGTTTTTAATCACCAAACCCAACAACTGTGTGGCCCCGCTTTTATAATTGAAGGCCTTAGCCGGCATTATGTCTATGGGTTGATCGAGAATCAAACCATTTAAGTCGTCAACAAAATAGGAAGCTGAAGTAACCGAAAAAGGTGAATAATATTTTTCGGTCCATTTTAAACCTGAAGCCATACTGGAGAGGTCTCCAACCGTCACTTGACTTGCATAGGGTCCTTTTAGTTCAGGGATGAAATCTTGAACAAGTTGGTCCAAACTTTTAATATACCCTTCTTCAATGGCTTTCCCTAACATTGCCGAAACCATACTTTTAACCATTGAAAAAGAATTACTTTTTGAATCCAAACCATATCCTTCATAATACTTTTCATGAAAAATACTGTCATTTTTAAAAATCAAAAAAGCAACTGTTTTTTTTTCTTTGTGATAATCGGCCAGTTCATTGGGAACATTTGCCTTATTATAGGACTCATGAATCGGCCAAGGCTGCGGATTTAAAGAAGCAGAAACCGTATGGTTTGAAAAAGCTTGATAATCTGACAAATAAGCAGTCGTATGACCTTTTAAATAAATCTTAGTAATCCCTTTTAAAATATAATCATACTTGGAGATATAGAGTAACGAAAAAACAATAACCAGTAAAAAGCCCAAATAAGCAAAGAATTTTTTCATTGTTTTTTTGTAAAGTAAAGAATTAAATTTTGATAATTATGAAATTAGCAGAGAAGCCTCCTTGGCGTGATAAGTTGCAATCAGGTTGGCGCCAGCTCTTTTAAAAGCGAGAAGCTGCTCTAACATGACCGTATCGTGGTTTAGCCATCCTTTTTCTGCAGCGGCCTTTAGCATCGCATACTCTCCGCTAACTTGATAGGCAGCAACAGGAGTGTTTACAGCGTTCTTAATTTCTCTTAGGATATCCAAATAGGCAATCCCCGGTTTCACCATAACAATATCAGCTCCCTCTTCAATATCACGTAAAGCTTCTACAACTGCTTCCGATCGATTGGCAGGATCCATCTGATAGGTTTTTTTATCACCAAACCCTGGAGCTGAGTCTAACGCATCGCGAAAAGGACCATAAAAACTAGAAGCATATTTTGCACTATAACTCATGATGAGGGTGTCCTTAAAATTATTTGACTCTAATGCAGTTCTGATTTTCAATACTCTACCGTCCATCATATCGCTAGGTGCCAAAACATCAGCACCTGCCTGTGCGTGAGAAAGTCCCATTTGAGATAAAACCTCAACAGTTGGGTCATTGACGACTTTTCCTTCTTCAACAATACCGTCGTGTCCAAAAGAAGAATAAGGATCCAAGGCTACATCGGTCATTACGACCATTTCAGGAACAGCATCTTTTATTGTTTTGACGGAACGTTGCATGAGTCCATCTTTGTTTAATGCTTCTTTTCCCTTATTGTCCTTTAAGTGATCCGGAACTTTGACAAAAACTAAAACCGCTTTTAGACCAAGTTGCCAAAGTGATTTAACTTCTCCTGCCAAAAGATCCAAACTCATCCGGCTGTAACCAGGCATAGAAGGGATTGACTCTCTTAAGTTTTTACCTTCAACGACAAAAAGTGGAACTATAAAATCATTTGGGGTTAGTACATTCTCTCGTATTAAACTCCTGATGATTTCACTACTTCTTAATCGTCTATTGCGTTGAATAGGATACATTGATATATTGTTAAGATTCATTTTAATAACAGTGAATCAAAAATAATTAAAAAGATTATTGAAACGGGATAAACGACTAAAGATTTAGATAAAACCCTAAGGAAAGACTCGGAGCATGATAAATTATTTTTCCATAAATGGGCACAGTATAGGCAAAAGTAACTCCTATTTTTTTGTAAAAATTCCATGCAACTTCACTTCCCAAAACAAGGCTTTCTATATTATTTGCAAAAACAGAACCATTGGAATTCGTGGCATCCAATGATCCGTTGTAAAGCGGATGGATCCATCGGATTCTTGCTAATAGTAATAATTTATTTTTAAATAATTGTACCCCTGATTCCCCTCCAATAATTAATTCATCTGAAAAACCTTTGGTGCGGTTGTTAAACCCAACATCCATCTTAGAATAGACAGGAAATCCTTTTAAATCAAATGAAGTTCCTGCATTGACCTGCACGTGTTGATTAAACTCTCCGTCACCCGTCTGGTAACTTCCATCGGTACCGCCCTTGTTTTCTCCGCTAGGAATTCCCAAGGTAAGGGTTGTTGAGAAGTGCCAAAGTCCCAATGTTTTTATTTTAAATTCTAACCCTAAATTGACATCTCCAAAAGCATTTATCCCTTGACCTTTTTCAATGATTCTATCTTTTGTTTTTGAGACTTGATCGTATTGATAATTTCGAACAAAAAAAGGAATGTATCCAATCAAATTAATTTTTTTGGACAAGCCATGTTGAAAATATAAGCTTGATATAAATAATCCTCTTGTGGCGTTGGGGTCAATTTTACCTTCGTTGGTATAATGTTCGTCAGCCAATAAGGACCATGCCCCAATTTTATAAAATCCTTTACCTTTTTCTTTTAACCACTGTGTGTGGAGCGGTTGGATAACAATAACGAATAGAAATAGGAATGATGCAAAATTCTTTTTCAGCGGAAAGATGTTCAGAAGGGTTATGAGCCAATTACTTTTATGATTTTGAAGGTGCTTCATTCTAATAAATTTTCGCCTCGCCTACGGGGACATTAAATGGTTTACACCAATAGAGTATGTATTTATAGTCCATTAATTTAATGGAACTGGGCAGCAGGTAAGAATGACTTCCTTTAAAAACTTTTACCGCACCTATTTCATAGGCTCCGGAAGTCGTGTTGGGGTTGTTGGATAAATAAATATAAAGGCCCGGTAAGGCGGTAGAAGCCTCATAGTCCTCTGCTATTGAAAGTGTCAATCCATCTTCGGTTTCCTCCAAGACAAAACTGCCTTTCAAGGCATAACTGCTTGTGGTCGCAATGGTTCCGCTAAAAGAAGTTATATTAACTACTTCGGAAGGAAGAATTTCAAATGAGGTCTGATCCGTCACTGTCAGGGTGTCTAAAACTTGAACTGTAACGCTTACACTAACCGTTCCGGCAGCAATTGCCTCAATTAATCCGTTGTTGTCTATTGTTAATATATTGGGGTCTGAGCTGGTCCATTTGACATTTGGTAACGAAACCTGTTCCCCCATTATATTTGTATAAACTGTCTCAAAGGTATAGGACGAAGAAGCAACAATAGAAGAAATTGGGTTAGAAATTAAAACGCTTGCCGTAAGCGTATTTGTCCCTTGACCCGTTGGTGGTTCTTCTCCCGATGGAGGGTCGGTGACTACATTACTCGTTATCGTAATATTGTATTCATTTAATACTGTTAAACCCTCTTCTGTATCGACCTTTACGGTAATCGTGACATCTCCCGGTGACTTTGCAATGGCTTCTCCTTTGTTATTGATCGTTAACACATCAGTATTAGAGCTTTCCCAAATAAGTTCAACGTTTTCAACTGGATCTCCTACATTATCAAAGTATTTAACCTCAAAAACATAGTTGGTTCCGGAAGAAAAACTAGTGACAGGATTGGTGATTCGAAGCGCTGGTTCGACAAAATCATCAATTATATCTTCTCCTATACATGAAAAAGCGAAGAGAAATGCAAGTGCAATTAAAGTAGGTTTTGTTTTCAAGACGCAATGAGGCTTAACGTTCTACATTCCTAAAAGTAAATTAATTATTTATAAAAGCAAAAAAATAAGATTATCAGTTCAGCTAAATATGAAATTAAAACTCTGTTAGTCAATGGGATCCTCCTCGATTAAATCTTCGGAAGAATTTAAACCAATCATTTCTTCCTCTTCCAAAACTACTTCTTCAGGGATTGATTTTTGTTTATTACTCAATGTTCCCAATGTCATGGCAAGCATCGAGGTCAAGATGACAACCAGTAACATTCGCTCATCTATGACACTCTTCTCCAATTTAATAATTTCCAAATCTTTAATTTGCAAGAATAGTAGAATACTAATTAATCCTCGTGGAGACATATAAAGCAGAACAGAAGGTTTGATTTTAAAGCTCGTTAATACAAAATACAGATACCGAATTAAAAACATAATGGCGAAAACCAATACACCATAAACAAGCGGCATAAAACTGTCAAAGTCAGAGATTACTATAGAAAAACCGAAGAACAAAAAGAAAAATGTTCTCACAATAAAAGTAGATTCAGCAGTTAGGATATGAAACTCGTGAAGATCTTTTTCAGAATGATTTAACTGGAAGTATCGCAGTAAAAATTTTGGCAATAACTCTTTGATATTGGACAAGAAAACCCCAAAAATAAAGATGGTCAATAAGGCAGGAAGATGGAAAAACTTACCAATTGCGTAGACCAAAATAAGAAGTGAAAGTATGAGGAAAAATTTTACGTGGTGTTCAATATTCTGAAGCAATCGAAAAAGAACATAAGTAATAAGTATGGAGATTACAACGATACCAAGGATTTGAAGACCCAATCCTACAATCGACTCGATCGCTATCATCGGTTGTCCAGACTCTGCTTGGCGAATCGCATAATTGAAAATAACGATTCCTAAAATATCAGAAAAAGTAGATTCATAAACAACAAATTCTTTGTCTTGATTTAAAAGATTTGCGGCGGATGGTATTGCAACCGCACTGCTGATAATAGAAAGAGGAGTTGCGAAAATGGTTGCCGTGTGTAGCTCCATTCCTAGAAAATAATTAAAAAACCAACTGATTACAACTATATTTAGAAGTAAAATAACAATAGCGGATAAAAATCCTTTGAGGATAGTGGGTAATTTTTGTCTATTAATTTCTAACTCTAGTGCTCCTTCTAAGACAATCAAAATAAGGCCTATAGTTCCCAAAACAGGAATCAAATCATTTAAAAACTCAAAGTCTTCATAACCATTTGCTGAAGTAATGACGCGAATGAGAACTCCTGTAAGCAAAAGTAATATGACAGCTGGAAATTTTGTTTTCCTAGCAAAAGCATCAAAGAGGTAGGAGAAAATCACCAGCAATGGTAAAGCAAAAAGAATAGAAACAGTATTCACTTTTTATTAATTTTAGATTGACCTTAAATTAAGAATTATAATTTAATTCTCGTTTATTTATCAATCCAAGATTTTGGATGCTTTAAAACATCTTCTAATTCGGCTTCAGGACTTCCCGGGTTTGGGTGAAAATCATAGTGCCATTGGACGTGAGGGGGTAAACTCATCAATATACTCTCGATTCGTCCATTTGTTTTAAGTCCAAAGAGAGTTCCTTTATCATGAATTAAATTAAATTCAACATACCTCCCACGTCGAATTTCTTGCCACTTTCTTTGCTGATCATCATAAGGAAGCTCTTTTCGCTTTTCAACAATTGGGACATAGGCTGCTAAAAAATTATTTCCAACTTCTGTAACAAAATCAAACCAATTTTTTGTAGTAAAGGAATCCGTTGGCCTTAAATAATCAAAAAATAATCCTCCGATTCCTCGGGCTTCATTTCGATGAGTATTCCAAAAATAATCGTCACACTTTTGCTTGTAAATCTCATGGAAATTTTGATCATGGGCATCGCAAGACTTCTTACAAACTTTATGAAAGTGACGTGCATCCTCTTCAAAAAGATAATATGGAGTTAAATCCTGTCCTCCTCCAAACCAAGAGTCTTTGAGACTGCCTGCGGTATCATACAATTCAAAATACCGCCAGTTTGCATGAACCGTGGGCACCATTGGATTTTTAGGATGAATTACCAAACTCAAGCCACAAGCAAAAAAATTGCCCTCGCTGACTTTAAAATAGTTTTTCATGCTCTCGGGAAGCACCCCGTGAACTGCTGAGATGTTAACGCCTCCCTTTTCAAAAACATTTCCATTCTCAATAACCCTACTTCTACCTCCCCCTCCTTCCGGACGTTCCCATTTGTCTTCGCGAAACTTTGCTCCACCATCAATCTGAGTCAGCTTTTGAGTAATTCGGTCTTGGAGATTTTCAATATAATCAAGGAATTCTTTTTTCATCGATTAGGGGTTTAAGATTAATATTCTTTAACTGCGTCAACAAACGCTTTGGCATGATCTACAGGAATGTTGGGGAGAATTCCATGTCCTAGATTGACAATATAACGATCTTTACCAAAGGCATCAATCATTTGCTTTACGTCTTTCTTAATTTGAAAAATTGGAGAAAATAATCTTGCAGGATCATAATTCCCTTGAAGCGTGATTTGACCTCCAGACAAATAGCGGGCATTTCGAGCAGAACAAGTCCAATCTACGCCCAGCGCCGAAGCCCCGGATTTGGCCATTTCTGGTAAGGCGAACCAACAGCCTTTCCCAAAAACAATTACTGGAGTAATGTCCTTTAAAGCATCTACAATTTGCTGTAGATAAGGCCAAGAAAATTTTTGGTAATCTTCTGGCGAAAGCAATCCTCCCCAAGAATCGAAAAGCTGAATTGCGTCTGCACCTGCGGCTACTTTAGCTCTAAGATAGGCAATTGAAGTATCTGTTATTTTTTGCAATAACTGATGTGCAAGCACTTCTTCTTTAAAGCAAAACTCTTTTGCAATATCAAAAGTCTTTGATCCCTGTCCTTGAACTGCATAACACAAAAGCGTCCATGGAGAACCGCCAAAACCAATTAAGGGGACACTACCATTTAGTTCGGCTTGGGTCATTTTTACGGCATCTAGCACATAACCCAAACTTTCCTCAATGTCTGGAACAATCACTTGATCGAGATCTACGCTGGTCCTAATGGGTGTTGGTAAAAACGGTCCAACTCCTTCTCGCATTTCCACAGGAATGTTCATCGCCTGAAGCACAACAAGAATATCGCTAAACAAAATGGCTGCATCTACTCCAATTTGATCAATTGGCATTAGAGTGATTTCAGTAGCCAATTCTGGTGTTTGACAACGGGTGAAAAAATCATATTTCTTTTTAAGCCTCATGAAGTCAGGTAAATATCTTCCCGCCTGACGCATCATCCATACCGGAGGTCGCTCTAGGACTTCTCCTTTTAAAGCTTTTAAAAACAATTCGTTCTTATTCATATCCTTTTTTAAAATAATTTTTAATAATCAATAGCATCTGGGCGTCTTCTGGTGTTTTGGCAACAGAAAAATTTTTTGTATAATTTTCAACTTCTTTTGCTGTGGAAGGGCCCAAGCAAAACGCATGGGTATTTTTAAAAGTATTTTTTATTGCATAACTCCTCACTGCACTGGGACTAAAAAACAATACTCCATCAAAATGACCTTTAATCACATGAGGCTGTAGCAAGATGTTGTATAATATTATTGGTGTGATTTTTATGTTGTTCGTCGATAAAATACGTTCTAAATCGGGCAATCTTCCACCAGCACAAAAAAATGAAAAGTGATCATTTTTATTGTTTTTTGAAATAAAATCAGCCAATTCTGATGATTTATAAGCAATTTTTATCACTTTTTTGCCATTTTTAGCCAAAAGTGCTTTTGTTTTTTTACCCACACAGAAAAAAAACTTATCTTCTAAAACAGTTCTTATTTTTTCGTTTTTAAAAGCAATATTAACTGCATTTTGACTCGTGAAAATAACGTTTTTTGCTACTTGCCCAACTGCCACATCGCTTGTCGGACGAACTTCAATAAATGCTTTTTCAACGACACTGAATTGGTGAAGAACTAATCGTTCTTTTAAAAAATGAGATATTATTTTTGTAGATAACAAACGCATATTAACGGTTGTTTTTTATTTCCTCCATGATTGCTTTACCGCCTCGAGACAATAACTCATCGGCTGTGGATTGTGCTAATTCGTCAATAGAATCAAGGTTGACTGTCTTTTCTGTGGTCACCGCTTGCACACCGTCAGTAGAAAACAATCCCGCTTTAAAAGTTATTTTTTTTCCTTCATACTTTGCAATTGCCCCTATGGGGGCTGTACATCCTCCCTCAAGAATATTTAAAAAACTTCTTTCAATACCCACACAGATCGATGTCGTTTCACAATGGATATTTTTAAACAGTGCTTTAATCTCCAGGTCTTCTTCTCTACAAACAACAGCAATTGCGCCCTGGGCAGGAGCTGGAATCATCCAATCTAAAACTTGGTGATCATTTCCCAAAAGCTCCATTCTTTCCAGGCCAGCCTTTGCGAAAATTGCTCCATGCCAATCGGATTGATTTAACTTTTCTATGCGTGTCTGAACATTACCCCTGAGGTTTTCAACCTCATAATTGGGGTACTTATTTAGCCATTGGGCTTTTCTTCTAAGGCTCCCGGTTCCAATGGTCGTGTTTGAATTCTGATTATTGGCATCTGTTTTTTTTAACAAAACATCCGAGACACTTCCTCGGGATAGAACGGCTGCAATTATAATTCCTTTTGGAAGCTGCGTGGGTACATCTTTTAGACTGTGAACAGCAATGTCAATTCTGTTTTGTAATAGTGCGGTGTCTAAGGTTTTAGTGAAAACTCCTTGAACTCCCATGGCGTAAAGTGGCTTTACAAGATCTGTATCGCCATCACTTTTAATCATAATAAGCGTAGAAGAAGCTCCCTCTTTTTCAAGAGAATTAGCGACATTTTGAGACTGCCAAAGTGCCAACTGACTTTCACGGGTTCCTATTCGGAGTGTTTTATTAAGCATCAATTTCGGAATCCAATTGATATAAATCCTGAAGCATTGACAAGGTTTCGTCGGCTTTAGAAGGATTCTTTTTAAGATAACTAGCAACTCGACCTGCTAGTCTATTTACAGTTTGAGAAAAATCATCTTGATCAGGGAAGTCTTGTGACTGTCCATTTAATAATTTATTTTTTAAGGCCTTGAGCGTTGGCGCAAATTTGCGATGCTCAATCCACTGTAGAAATTCAGCCCTAACCTCATTAAGAATTTGCTCAGCAATGGGAACAATCTTTTCTCTTTTGACGAGCGTTGCATTGGTCATTTGAGACAACTCGTCCAAATTAATTAAGGTAACTGACTCCATTAACTTTACCTTAGGATCAACATTGGAAGGTATTGAAAGATCTATAATTAATAAGGATTTTTCAGGATTAATTAACTCAGGAGTTACAGAAAAATAATCGGCACTTGTGGCGACAATCATAATGTCTGCTTTCTGAATTTCATCCTTTAAATGATCAAATTTCTTGTATATAAGATTAAATTTTCCTGCAATTTTTTGAGCACTTTCTTCGGTTCTATTAATCAAAACGACATGTTCGTTTTGGGTGTGTTTAATTAGATTTTCACAAGTATTTCTACCGATTTTTCCGGTTCCAAAAAGCAAAATGTTTTTATGAAAAACCTCGTCAACGTTTTCTAATATGTAATGAACTGAGGCAAAAGAAACAGAAGTAGCTCCAGTTGATATCTCGGTTTCGGTTTTAATTCGTTTGCTGGACTGAATGACCGAGTTCACCAATCGCTCAGAAAAACCATTGACCATTTTGAATTTTTTAGAAAAATAAAAACTTTTCTTAAGTTGTCCAATGATTTCAAAATCTCCCAAAATTTGACTTTCCAACCCACAACCAACACGAAAAACATGGTTAATTGCTTCCTTGCCCTCCAAAACGTACCCCTTTTCTCTAAAACATTCCAAATTGCCTTCAGAAAATTCACACAAATAAGAGATTAACAAATTAGGATCCGGAGTTATACCATATATTTCGGTACGATTACAAGTGGAATTAACCATTAATTCGGTTAACCCATCTGTTTTGGCCTTTTCCAATAAAAGTTTGGTTTGTTCTTTGTTTAACGTAAACTTCCCACGGGTCAGCAAATCCGCGTTTTTATAACAAAGTCCCACAACAAAATATTGGATGCCGTTTTTCAAGAGTTTTTTTTGTATTTCTTAACACAAAAATAAAACGAGGATCTTTTAAAAAACAACGCTAGAAGGACTAATTATAACCCCTTAGGTTTTTTAGTCAATTTATTATTTAAATTCCTTTAAATATAATAATTTTGAAAAAGATTGTCAGCTGCAAATTAGATTGTCTCTAAATAAGGTGGCTGATAAAAACAACGACAAAAGTACAATGGAAACTACAAAAATAGAAAATGGGTTTTACATTTCACGTTACAGGAATGAGAGTCTTCAAAATGAGACTTATGAGAAAGAAGTGAGTAAAGAATTTATTCAGTTTCACTTTTGTCAAAAAGGAGAAGGGGTTTTTCTGTTCAATGAGGGAAACTATAGTTTTCCAGTTCAAGGGAAAAACGTAATCGTTTTGTATAATCCTATACAAGCACTTCCCATAAATCTAGATTTACATCCAGACTCCTCAATGGTCAGCCTTGCAATCTCAATTAAAAAATTTCATGGCCTTTTTTCAGAAGATTCGGATGAAATTCACTTTTTGAATCCAGAAAATAACTCAAAAAAATATTATGACACCCGGCCATTTAGCCCAGCCATGAGCGTGGTGTTAAGCCAAATTCTGGAAGCCAAGATTCACGACAGCATGAAGTCGTTATATTTTAAGGGCAAAGTGTATGAATTATTGAGTTTGTTTTTTAACAAGAATGAAAACACCAATATAGAGCAATGTCCTTTTTTGGTGGACGAAGAGAATATTAGAAAAATAAGGAAAGCCAAAGAAATCATTTTGGCTCAAATGTCAGAACCCCCAACATTACAAGAGCTTTCCACGGAGATTGGATTGAATATAAAAAAACTTAAAGAAGGGTTTAAACAAATTTATGGTGAAACGGTTTACGGCTATTTGCTAGATCACAAAATGAATGAAGCCAGAAGAATGTTGAATGCCAAGCAACACAACATCAATGAGATCAGTCTTAGGCTAGGATACAGCACTTCCAGTCATTTCATATCTGCTTTTAAAAAGAAATTTGGGACCACACCAAAAAAATATTTAATGTCTGTATCTTCGTAAAAAATATTGAATGAAAGGAGTTTTAATGATCAATCTGGGCTCTCCAGACAGTCCAGAAAAGAAAGATGTAAGAAAATATTTAGAGGAGTTTTTAATGGACGAGCGGGTGATCGATTTGCCCAAAGCGTTTAGAACCTTTTTAGTAAAAGGGATTATTTTAAATACCCGTCCAAAGCAATCCGCAAAAGCATATAAAAAAATATGGTGGAAGGAGGGTTCTCCACTTATTGTTTTGTCTCAGAGACTCCAAGAAGCTGTCCAAAAACAAGTTGCTGTTCCTGTTGAATTGGCCATGCGTTATGGATCACTTCCAATCGAGAGTGGAATAAAAAAATTAGTTGATCAAGGCGTGGACGAAATCATGTTGGTCCCGCTTTATCCTCAGTTTGCGATGGCAACCACAGAGACCATTGTTGTGCTTGCTGAAGAAATTAGAAATGAAAAATATCCTGATCTGTCTTTCACAATTCTCCCTCCTTTTTACAATCATCCGGACTACATTAGGGTCTTGGCGGATAGCATTCAAGAAGACTTAAAAGGAAAGGATTGGGAGCATTTATTGTTTTCCTACCACGGAATTCCAGAACGACATATCCGAAAATCAGACATTACAAAGTCTCATTGTAAAATCGATAAAAGTTGTTGTCAAACCAAGTCAGATGCGCATCAATATTGTTACCGACATCAATGTAAAGAAACCACACGACAGGTGGCCGAGTATTTAGAGCTTAAAGAGGGGACTTTCTCCACAAGCTTTCAATCGAGACTGGGCGTTGACCCCTGGCTTCAACCCTATACGGATCAAACAGTTGCCCGTTTTGCTAAAAATGGAATGAAAAATTTAGCGATTGCTACCCCTGCTTTTGTGTCAGATTGTTTAGAAACACTCGAGGAGATTGGAATGGAGGCTGCGGAAGATTTTGAAGAAAAAGGAGGCGAAAAGCTTCATGTCATTCCTTGTATTAACGACAGACCTGATTGGGTGAAAGTCCTGAGCAGGTGGATCGATGATTGGGCGCTTGCCGAAATCGACGTCTAAAGTGAAAAAAGCTTCTGCCTTATTTGGCACCCAACCCATTCCAAAGTTATTAATCACTCAAGCTGTTCCTGCTTCTATTGGTATTCTTGTAATGTCGTTAAATGTTTTAATTGACACCATTTTTGTTGGACAATGGATTGGCTCCAATGCAATTGCTGCAATCAACGTCGTGCTTCCAGTTTCTTTTTTTATTGCTGCGCTGGGAATGGCAATTGGACTGGGAGGAGGTTCAATCATTTCCCGCTCATTAGGGGATAAGAATTTACCAAAAGCAACTAAAACTTTTGGAAATCAAATCATTCTTACACTTTTTTTCACAGTCAGTTTTATGATCTTTGGCTTGTGGTTTGTAGATTCAATCATCCCCTTGTTTGGAGGAAAAGGCCTGCTTTTTGAACCTGCTAAAATCTATTATAAAATTCTTCTCTATGGGGTTCCAATATTGGGATATTGTATGATGGGGAACAACGTAATTCGGGCAGAGGGTAAACCAAAGTATGCAATGTATGCCATGATGCTTCCCTCGGTTTCCAACTTAATTTTAGATTATGTTTTTATTTATGTTTTGGATTACGGAATGGCCGGAGCTGCTTGGGCGACCACTCTGTCTTATGGCGTTTGTGCACTTTATATATTTAACTTTTTTAGTTCTAAAAAATCAGAGCTTCATTTAAAAATAAGTGACTTTAAACTTGATTTAAAAATAACACAAGAAATTGGAGCCCTAGGATTTGTAACTCTTGCTCGACAAGGAGTTTTGAGTATTTCAATCTTACTTGTCAATAACCTGCTCTATAGTCTAGGTGGCGCTTCTGTTGTCGCAATTTATGCAATTATTAGCCGATTACTAATGTTTTCATTGTTCCCCGTTCTGGGGATTACACAGGGCTTTATTCCCATTGCAGGATTTAACTTTGGTACAAAAAACAAAGACCGTGTTCAAAAAGTAATTCGGACGGCATTAATCTATTCTACCTCATTGGCTACGCTGATTTTTATCTTATTAAACATCTTTTCGGAATCCATCGGAAGGGTTTTTACAGAAGATCCATTGGTATTATCTCAAGCACCCTCGGCAATCCGTTGGGTTTTTGCAGCTACTCCCATTGTTGGAATTCAACTAATCGGTGCAGCCTATTATCAGGCCATCGGAAAAGCACTTCCCGCACTATTATTAACTTTGACACGTCAGGGGTTTTTCTTCATTCCACTACTCTATATTTTTCCTAAATTCATGGGGATTAATGGGGTATGGCTTGCCTTTCCCGTTGCAGAGTTCTTAGCGGCTTTGGTCACAGGATGCTTCTTGTTATTTGAAGTAAAAAAATATTTAAAATCTACTTAATTTGATCCCTCGGCAAAACCTCCCATTCATTGAATATGTTTTTGTAATTTGTAACACTATAAAGCGCCAGTGGAATTATGGAGTATTACAATTACATTAAATCATTACACTTAATTTTTATAATAACCTGGTTTGCGGGTTTGTTTTACCAACCTCGGCTTTTCATCTACCACATTGAAGCCTCGAAAAAAGAGTCTCCTGAAAAGGAAATCTTGGAAAAACAGCTCAAACTAATGGCGCGAAGGTTATGGTATATCATCACTTGGCCTTCTGCAATTCTAGCAACTACGTTTGCTGTATGGTTGTTGATTCTTATGCCAAGCTGGCTTTCTCAATCGTGGATGCTCATCAAGCTCGGGTTTGTTTTATTGTTGATTTTATATCATTTAAAAACGCATCAAATGTTTTTACAGCTACAAAAAAACGTCATAAATTATTCTTCAGTTTTCATGAGGTTATGGAATGAAGGGGCAACACTGTTTTTGTTCGCCATTGTCTTTTTGGCGATTTTGAAAAGCAGTATCCACTGGGTATTTGCATTTGGAGGAATAATAGGTCTTATCGTTTTTCTTGTGGTGGGAATTAAATTATATAAAAAATATAGATCTAAAAATTAATTGAAGAATCGTTAATCAAATGGCACCTTTTTTAAGACAGATTTCATTAAGAACCCAGATTTTCATTTCGATGATTCTTCTCGTCTTTATTGCTTGTCTTTTGATTCTTGGAGCGACTTTTTTTCAATACAAAAATGAGTCCAAGGATTATAACCTTTTCAGACTTAACCGAAAGGAAAATCAGTTGAGGAGTCAAATCAATTATTTGGTCGATAAAAACAGTTTGATCAACAAACCTAAACCTGTTTGGTCCAAATTTGAAAATGATTTTAGCGCAATAATAAAAATTCATAAAGTAAATTTTTCGCTATTTGATCTTGAAGGAAAACCATTATTTACCTCGTTTTTACCGCTAAAAATTATTGCAAATAATTATACCCTCAAACAAGAGCTCATTGAGAAGATCCAGAATAGTTTTGAAGGGAGATTCTTAGAGCAGAATAATGATGAAATTGGTAAGTTTCAGTCTTCTTATAGTCTATTAAAAGACAAAAATGGTAGGCCATTCGCGCTGTTGTTTTTCCCCTACTTTGAGGACGTTTCTTTTTCAGAAAATGAATTGAGTACTTTTTTGCAAAGTCTTTATCAGATCTATCTTTTGATGCTGGTCTTTGCTATTATTTTAGCCTATTTTATTTCAAGATACATCTCGCGTTCTTTGGAAACGATACGTATGAAAATCGACCAAACGGGCTTGTTAAAACAAAATGAAAAAATACATCTTAAAAACGCCACAAGAGAGATTTCTAGTTTGATCAATTCTTACAATAAAATGATTGATGACATCGAAAGCAGTGCCGAACTATTGGCTAAAAACCAAAGGGAACAAGCGTGGCAAGAGATGGCAAAACAAGTGGCTCACGAGATAAAAAACCCATTAACTCCGATGCGTTTAACCGTCCAAAGTTTTCAAAGAAAATTTTCAGAAAAGGACACGGATAATACGAGTAAAATTGAAGCGTTTTCTCAAACCTTGATTGAACAAATTGACACGATGAGTAATGTTGCAAATGCTTTTTCGGACTTTGCAACCCTACCCGTTCCTAAATTGGTGAGTTCAGATTTGGTTGAGGTCACAAGAAGATCTTTAGAAATTTTTGAGAAAAACAAGATCAACTTTAAAACTTCTAATCCCGTTGTGATGGTTAAATTAGATCGAACACAATGGATTAGAGTGATCACCAATTTAATTCAAAATGCCCTCCAAGCGGTACCTCAAGGAAAGAAAGCTAGAGTGAAAGTGAAAATAGAAGTTCTTAACACCGAAGTTAAAATCTATTTTACTGATAATGGAAATGGAATTCCTATTTCAATACAAAAAAAGGTGTTTGAACCCAAGTTTACGACAAAGAGCAAAGGCATGGGATTGGGACTAGGTATTGTGAAAAACATCATAGATTCGCATGGTGGGAAAATTGATTATAAAACAGGAGAAAAGGGAACCACTTTTTCAATAACATTAAATTTATAAAGCTTGGAACATTCAATGACCTTGGTAGAAATTCAGGATGGTATTGCTTGGTTGAAAATAAATAGAGAAGAAAAGCTAAATGCACTTAACAAAGCTCTTTTGTCTGAATTGAATGAACGATTTGCAGCTTTTAAGGCAGATCCTAACGTTAAAGTAATTGTACTAACAGGAAGTGGAAGCAAAGCTTTTGTTGCAGGTGCTGACATTACTGAGTTTTCATCTTTTAACAAATTAGAGGGGCGCGAATTGTCACAGCATGGAAACGAAAAGGTCTTCAACTTTATAGAGAAAATAGGCAAACCTGTTATTGCTGCCATCAATGGATATGCCCTTGGAGGAGGATTAGAACTCGCCATGTCCTGTCAGATTAGAATTGCTGCGACTCATGCAAAAATGGGACTTCCTGAAGTCTCTTTAGGGATTATCCCAGGATATGGTGGCACCCAGAGACTGCCCCAATTGATTGGAAAAGGAAATGCAATGGAAATGATTTTAACAGGTAATATGATCGACGCAAAACGTGCGCTGGAATTGGGCTTGGTAACCCATGTTGTCGATGGAGAAGAACTATTGTCCAAAGCTGCTTCAATTGCTGGAAATCTACTTAAAAACTCCCCAAATGCACTTAATAACGCTATTGCCGCAGTTAATGCTGCAGATCAAACAACTGCAGGTTTTAATTTAGAAATGGATCAGTTTTCGAATTGTTTTGGTACGGAAGAGTTTAAGGAGGGAGTTCAAGCTTTTCTAGAAAAAAGAAAACCAAATTTTTAGTTTACTACCACTCCAGAGTGAACTATTCCCTCGATTTTATCAATCAAATCATTTACTTCATACCCATTGTTTAAGGTGATTATCGGATGCAACTCAAAAGTCAGCTTTACCCCTATTGGCAGTGGAAAGTATTTATACTTAGCTAACTTCCATGAATTGTTAATGCTGACAGGAACGACATGTGCATCAGGCATGTTTTCAATTAAAGTCATCAATCCCTTTCTGTGAAATTTTCTCGGATTACCGTCCCTACTTCTAGTCCCTTCAGGAAAAATGACAGCAGACCATTTTTCTCGATTCACTTTTTGAGCAAAAGTCTTTATCTTATTAATCGATTCTACTGGCTTTTTACGATCAATCAAAACAGATCCTCCATTTCGTAAATTAAAAGAAACACTAAGGATTCCCCTACCGAGTTCTATTTTACTTATAAATTTAGGATGGTGTTTTCTTAAATACCAAATTATTGGAGGAATATCATAGGTGCTCTGATGGTTAGCAACAAAAATAAGAGGTGTGTCTTTGGGCAACTCATACTTGTTTACAACCTCAAATGTTGTTCCAAGAAGATTAAGACATTTTAACAACAAAAAGTTAAGGAAATCAACTGAATTTTTGTGGGAATTATAGCCTAGAAATTTTAAGGATAATACCTGAATAGGATGAAAAACCAGCAATAAGATACCAAACATTAAATAAAATATTACCGTGAAGAAGTATAAAATGATTTTTTTCACGATAATAAAATTGCTCTAGGATTCTAGATTAAGAAGTTTGTTTTTTATGAACAAAACTCGTCATAAGCTTCCTTGAGATTTTCCGATATCATTTCTGCCGGACGACCTTCGATGTGATGACGTTCTACCATGTGCACCAATTCACCATCTTTAAACAAAGCAACACTGGGTGAAGAAGGTGGAAAAGGAATCATCTTGCTACGTGCTGTGTCCGTAGCATCTCTGTCCACTCCTGCAAAAACAGTAACCAAGTGGTCGGGTGTTTTGTCATTGGTAAGAGAAAATCTAACTCCTGGACGTGCATTTGCAGCAGCACATCCACAGACTGAATTAACCACAACAAGTGTTGTTCCTGATCTGGATAATGCAGATTCGACATCCTGAGCAGACAATAAATCTTCAAATCCAATCATTGTTAACTCCTCTTTCATCGGTTTTACAATTTCTTCTGGATACATAGCTATTTTTTCTCAAATATAGAAAAAACTACTGTTTTTAGACCTATCTAAAAGCCAATCTTTTAAAGACATTTGTATCTTTGTTATTCAAAAAATTCGTTCCAAATGATCAAATGGCTGGCAGCTTTTCTTGGGTATTCTTTTTTAAGGTTTCCAGGAGCAATATTGGGGTTTTTTATCGGAAGTTTTATTGAGCTGCTCAGTAAGGGCTCAATTAAGATTACCTCATTAAACGGGTCTATTAAGCCTGAAAAATTTGAGCTAAATCTTCTCGCTTTATCGGCACTAATCATTAAGGCTGATGGTAAAATTCAGGAAAAAGAGTTGACCTTTGTTCGCAATTTTTTCATCACTCAATACGGCAAAGAAAAAGCCGATTCAATATTTAAGACTTTCAATGCCCAGATAAAACAAGAAACACAACATTTGGATCAATTGGCTCAGGTTTTTGTGCAAAAAACCCAATACGAAACCCGACTTCAGATTCTTCATTTCTTGTACGGAATTGCCAATGCTGATGGAAACATTTCTAGTTCCGAATTGTATAAATTAGCTCAAATCGCTGCCGCATTAAAGCTGCGTCAACCAGATGTGGATAGTATTAAAGCAATGTTCATTAAAAATGCCGATAATGCATATAAAATTCTAGAAATTCAACCCTCTGCCACAGTGGATGAGGTGAAAAGTGCTTATAGAAAAATGGTCAAAAAATACCATCCAGACAAATTGAGAAGTAGTGACCCTGCGATGGTCAAGGGAGCAGAAGAAAAATTTAGAGCGGTTCGGAAGGCTTATGAAATAATCATGGAAAAGCGTAAATAAAAAATAATAATTATGGATACTTTTTGGTTTTATTTAAATCTGGGTTTAAATCATGTTACTGACTGGAATGGTTTGGATCACTTTTATTTCCTAATTGCTTTGAGTTTACCTTTTCAGTTCAAGGATTGGAAAAAACTACTGCTTTGGGTGAGTTTATTTACGCTTGGACACTCTATTTCATTGATTGGATCTTATTTCGGTTGGATTAAGGTTGAAGGAAGTTGGGTAGAATTTTTAATCCCAATTACAATCGGATTGACTTGTTTGTCGATACTTTTTAATAAAAATCATTCCTTCTCGGCTGGATGGAAATTCAACGGAATCACTTTGTTTTTTGGAATCATTCACGGGCTTGGTTTTGCTAAATATTTTTCCCAGATTGTTTTTGATGATGATGCGATATTGGCACTATTAGAATTTGCGCTTGGGGTTGAATTTGCTCAATTAATGATCGTAATCATTATGATTGCAATTAATTTTATCGCCCTTAATGTTCTAAAATTTAATTCACAAAAATGGCAGTGGATCATCTCAGCAATGGTGTTGTCAGAAGCCATTAGGATGACTTTGAATAATGTCCCATTTTAAATTATTTTTTCAACTTTCATTTAAAAAATCTTTATATTCGTCTAAATGCCTTTAGAAAAACAAAAAAAATACGATTCTGCCTACTTAAAAATGGCGAATATTTGGGGAGAACTTTCCTACTGTGAAAGAAAAAAAGTGGGGGCATTGATCGTAAAAGGCCGCATGATCATTTCTGATGGATATAACGGAACTCCCACAGGTTTTGAAAATGATTGTGAAGATGAGGAACACTTCACTAAATGGTATGTGCTTCATGCAGAAGCCAATGCAATTTTAAAAGTTGCTGCCTCCACCCAGTCTTGTGTTGGCGCAACATTATATATCACACTCTCTCCCTGTAAAGAATGTAGTAAATTAATCCACCAGTCAGGAATAAAAAGAGTGGTCTATGCCAAAGCATATAAAGACACTTCAGGGTTAGCGTTTTTAGATAAGGCGGGGGTAATTCTTACCCACCTTCCTTTTGAATGAGTAAATCTGTCGCCTCGACGAAATGAATATGAAAAAAAACGACCTCTACCTATTTGCCATTGTGCTGTTGTCAATTGGCATTGGATATTTAGTCGGAAGCAAAGAGATTCCAGCACCATTCAATCCTTTTAGATCTCTCAACACCCAACGTTTAGATCAACTCCTTGAGTATATTTCTAATGATTATGTTGACGAGATAAACACCGATAGTTTGGTCGGTAAAGTCATCGAAGATATTGTTAATAAGTTAGATCCGCATTCTGTCTATATTCCTGCTTCTCAAAGACAATCTATTGCCGAAAACATGCAAGGGAATTTTGAAGGAATTGGGGTAAGTTTCTTAATGGTTAGAGACACTGTTTCAATTTTAAGAGTTCTTGAGGGTGGGCCCAGTGAAGCGGCAGGGATTCTTGCGGGAGATAAAATTTTAATTGCAGACAATGATACCTTATATCAAAAAAACTATGCTTCCGAGCGTATCATAAAAATATTGAAAGGTCCCTCTGACACTCAAGTGGCATTGACAATTTTTCGAAAGTCTAAAAATGAAACCTTAAAGATCGACCTTAAAAGAGGTAAAGTTCCACTGAGAAGCGTTGAGTCCTACTATATGTTGGCGGATAACATTGGCTACATAAAAATCAATCGGTTTTCTCAAACGACTTATGAAGAATTTGAGTCCGCTACAAAAAGCTTAATGGCGAGTGGAATGACAAAAATGATTTTGGATTTAAGAGATAATCCTGGAGGTTATCTTTCGGCGGCAAGAGAAATTTCTGACACCTTTTTAGACAAAGATCAGACCATCGTAATCACCCAAACCAACAAAGGAAAAGAAGAGCGATCTTTTGCCACGGGCTCGGGTATTTTTAAGGAAGGAAGCTTGGTCGTTTTGACCAACGGACAGTCCGCCTCGGCAAGTGAAATTGTTGCTGGTGCAATTCAGGACAATGACAGAGGATGGGTGGTCGGAAGAAGAACTTTTGGAAAAGGGTTGGTGCAGCAACAAATGCCCCTAGGAGGTGGAGATGCCATCAGGTTGACCATCGCCCGTTACTTTACCCCTACTGGAAGATCGATTCAAAAGCCTTATGGGCGTGATCATGAAGCCTATTATAACGATTTAAACCAGCGTATTGAAAATGGTGAAATGGCTGACGAAAATAAAGTACCTATTACTGATAGCCTTGCATTTAAGACCCCTAAAGGGAGAACGGTCTATGGCGGCGGCGGAATCGTTCCTGACGTTTATATTTCAAATAATAAGTCTGAGGAAGAGCAATGGAATGCCTATGTATTAAAGTCAAGTTTGGTAAACAACTTTGTATTTAATGAGCTGGATAAGGATCGGGGGAAATATGAAAAACTAAGTGAAGACGACCTTCTAAATGGACAAATTATTGATGAACGGGAATGGTACGAAGGGCTTAAAGAACACCTAAAGAAAAACGGAATGCAACTCAATAATGCCGACAAAAGTATTGCGATCAACTCCATCAAAGCCTATATTGGATTTCAGCTTTTTGGTGACAATGCCTACAACAGAATCAATAACCAAGATGATGAGTTCATAAAACAAGCAGTTCAGTCTCTAAATCGTCTGGGACTCACTATTGATTATTGATTTTCTCTGATATTTTTTTTGAAATTCTTAAAATTAATAACAGTAGAAACGCACTCAAAGAAGCGACTACGCCAATCACGGCGACCATGCTTTTTCCTTCAAAAGGGAGTTCCCAATCGATTTGAAATAAATTGAAGCTTGCCATAATTAGTGCAATAACCATAAATATTTGTAATAATATTTTCATAAAACTAAATTTTAATAAAATTAATATCCAACGATTTTCCCAACATTCGTGGCGAAAAGTTTAACTGCAATTGCAAGAAGAATAATCCCAAATACTTTTCGAATAATACTGATTCCGGTTTTGCCCAATATCTTTTGCAATTTCCCTGATGTTTTTAAAATTATATATACAATCAAAATATTGATCACAATGGCAGCAATAATATTGATCATTTCATATTCTGCACGAAGTGATAATAATGAAGTCATCGTTCCAGCTCCAGCAATGACTGGAAAAGCCAAGGGAACAACTGAGGCAACTTCAGGTGGCTCTTCTGTAAATAGTGTAATCCCTAAAATCATCTCCAGCGCCATAAATAAAATAACCAGAGATCCAGCAACGGAAAATGAATTTACATCAAGACCAATAAGTGACAAAATCTGCTCACCAATAAACAAAAAAGCAATCATTATGAGAGCCGACACAAGTGAGGCTTTTTCTGACTGAATGTGTCCTGCTTTTTCTCTTAAACTTATGATTATAGGAATACTCCCTATAATATCAATTACAGCAAACAAAACCATGCTTGCAGTAAGAATTTCTTTAAGTATAAACATTGGGTTAATTTTTTACAAATGTAATTCAGTTTAAAATTAATTGTAGCAATAAATTATTTTAAATTTGCTTAGAACTTTTTCATTTAATTATTTATCGATTATGTTTCAAATAGAAAATACAATTGTTTCGGAAGAAATAATAACAGAGGATTTTGTCTGTAACTTGAGCGCATGCAAGGGTGCGTGTTGTGTAGCAGGAGAAGCAGGCGCCCCCCTTGAAACCGGTGAGACAAAACTGCTTGAAAAGGATTACGATGCAATAGCGCCTTTTTTAAATGAAGCAGGGAAAAAGTCTATTGAAAAAAATGGAAAGTTCGTAAAAGGTATTGACGGCGATTGGGAAACTCCTCTGGTAAATGACAAAGAATGTGCCTATGTTATTTTTACCTCAAATGGAGGGACGCAATGTGGTATTGAAAACGCATATAAAGCAGGAAAAATTAATTGGAAAAAACCAATTTCATGTCATTTATATCCCGTCAGGGTAAGAGCCTATTCTGAGTTTAGTGCTGTAAATTATCATCAATGGCATGTCTGTAGTTCCGCCTGTAAATTGGGAGCTACTTTGAAGGTTCCGGTTTACCAATTTGCCAAGGAAGCATTAATTAGAAAATTTGGGGGAAAATGGTATCAAGAATTAGAAGAAACTGCAAATGATTTAAAAAAACGAGCTTTGTAGGCTGAATGGGGCGTTCAAAGGTTTTTTACTTTTAAAGTATTGATTTTCAAGTAATTAATTGGGCTGAATTTAAACCGTTTATTAAAAAAAAAGATCATTTTGTTAAAAACTTACCTTGTTTGTGGAAAAGTATGTCTTTCTTTTTCGATAACATTTTAGAATCTTTGTTGTAGTAAATAAGTTAATCATAAAATAATACAGAAAAAAATGGCAGCCATCGAACCTATCCTCCAACAGAATGAAAATAGATTTGTAATATTCCCTATTCAACATCATGATATTTGGGAATGGTACAAGAAAATGGAGGCTAGTTTTTGGACAGCAGAAGAAATTGACTTACATCAAGATTTAACGGACTGGAACAGTAAGTTAAACGAAGATGAAAAATATTTCATTAAGCATATTTTAGCTTTTTTCGCTGCTTCTGATGGAATTGTCAATGAAAATCTTGCTGAAAACTTTGTCAACGAAGTACAATATTCGGAAGCTAAATTTTTCTATGGTTTTCAGATTATGATGGAGAATATTCATTCAGAGACCTATTCACTTTTAATTGATACTTACGTTAAAAACGAAGAAGAGAAAAATAATTTATTTAGAGCCATTGAGGTTTTTCCTGCAATTAAAAAGAAAGCGGATTGGGCTTTGAAATGGATTGATTCGGACTCGTTTGCTGAAAGACTGATTGCATTTGCTGCGGTAGAAGGTATCTTTTTCTCTGGTGCATTTTGCTCAATTTATTGGTTGAAAAAAAGAGGCCTAATGCCTGGCTTAACGTTTTCAAATGAATTGATTTCTCGAGATGAGGGAGTGCACTGTGATTTTGCAGTTCACCTTCACAATGAACACTTGGTGAACAAAGTCCCAAAGGAACGTATCGAAGAAATACTTTTGGATGCATTAAGAATAGAGCGTGAATTTATTACCGAGTCGTTGCCCGCAAGTTTAATTGGTATGAATGCCAAACTAATGACTCAATACTTAGAATTTGTAACAGATCGTCTCCTTCTTCAATTGGGTTGCGAGAAAAAGCATAACGTTACAAATCCTTTTGATTTTATGGACATGATCTCGCTGCAGGGTAAAACTAACTTTTTCGAAAAACGTGTTTCTGAATACCAGAAAGCTGGCGTTTTAAATAACGAAGCAGAAAACCCCCAATTTACGACTGACGCAGATTTCTAGCCCCTAAATCTAATGCCCTTATTATCAATAATTGTTTAAAGATCTCCATTAGGGTAGCTAAGAGATCTACTAATTAAAATTTTAAAATAAGATATGTTTGTAGTAAAGAGAGACGGCCACACTGAACCCATAATGTTTGATAAGATTACTGCACGTATTCGAAAACTTAATTATGGTTTAAATCCCCTAGTAGATCCTGTAAGAGTAGCGATGCGGGTTATCGAGGGGCTCTATGATGGTGTTACTACCTCGGAGCTAGATAATCTTGCCGCTGAAATCGCAGCGACAATGACCACCTCTCATCCAGATTATGCCCAATTGGCAGCCAGAATCTCCGTTTCGAATTTACACAAAAACACTAAGAAGTCTTTTTCATCTACGATGAAAGACCTCTATGAATATGTCAACCCAAGAACAGGTAAAAAAGCACCCTTACTATCTGACGAAGTTTATAAAATTATTTCTGAAAATGCGGAAATAATTGATTCGAACATCATTTATAACAGGGATTTTGGATATGATTTCTTTGGATTTAAAACACTAGAAAGATCATACTTGCTTAAGCTCAATGGACAAATCGTCGAGCGTCCACAACACATGCTCATGCGGGTTTCTATCGGAATTCACATGAATGATTTGGAATCGGCATTTGAAACTTATGAATTGATGTCCAAACGTTTTTTCACACATGCGACGCCTACGCTTTTCAACTCCGGTACTCCAAAACCACAAATGTCATCTTGCTTCTTATTGGCAATGAAAGACGACAGTATTGATGGAATTTATGACACATTAAAACAGACCGCCAAGATTTCTCAATCTGCAGGTGGCATAGGGCTTTCTATTCACAACGTACGCGCCACCGGCTCCTATATTTCTGGCACCAACGGAACTTCAAACGGAATTGTACCAATGCTGAGAGTTTTTAACGACACAGCCCGTTATGTTGATCAAGGTGGAGGAAAAAGAAAAGGCTCGTTTGCCATTTATGTTGAACCTTGGCATGCAGATATCTTTGCGTTTTTAGAATTGAAAAAAAACCACGGGAAAGAAGAAATGCGAGCCAGAGACCTTTTCTATGCGATGTGGCTTTCGGACCTTTTCATGAAGCGTGTTGAAGAAAACACGACATGGACACTGATGTGCCCGAACGAGTGTCCAGGACTTTATAGCTGTCATGGTGAGGAATTCGAAAAACTCTATACCAAATATGAGCGTGAAGGAAAAGGAAGAAAAACCATTAAAGCAAGAGAGCTTTGGGATAAAATATTAGAATCTCAAATAGAGACTGGCACGCCATACATGCTCTACAAAGATTCTGCGAATAGAAAATCAAATCAAAAAAATCTCGGTACCATTCGTTCCTCAAACCTTTGTACTGAAATAATGGAGTACACCTCTGAAGACGAAGTTGCCGTTTGTAACTTGGCGTCAATTGCCCTACCGATGTTTATAAAAGATGGTGCCTTTGATCACGAAGAATTATTCAGGGTAACAAAAACAGTGACAAAAAATCTTAACCGGGTTATAGACCGGAACTATTATCCTGTCATAGAAGCTGAGAACTCAAACCTTAGACACAGACCTATAGGACTTGGTGTTCAAGGTTTGGCGGATGCTTTTATAAAATTAAGACTTCCTTTTACAAGTGAAGAGGCCAAAAAGCTGAACCAAGAAATTTTCGAAACCCTATATTTTGCAGCGGTTACTGCATCAGCAGAAGAAGCTAAGATAGATGGGCCTTATAAAACTTACAAAGGTTCTCCAATGTCAAAAGGAGAGTTCCAACACAACATGTGGGGCGTGAAAGACGACGAACTTAGCGGCAGATGGGATTGGAAAGCATTAAAAGCTGAGGTCAAAAAACATGGAGTCCGTAACTCTTTGCTTGTTGCACCGATGCCAACGGCTTCAACCTCACAGATTTTAGGAAACAACGAATGTTTCGAGCCTTATACTTCCAACATATATACCCGAAGAGTGCTTTCAGGAGAATTTATTGTAGTTAACAAGCACCTCCTAGAAGATCTGGTTAATTTAGGATTGTGGAACGAAGATATGAAGCAAGAGTTGATGCAAGCCAATGGATCTATTCAAAACATTGAAGGGATCCCCAGTAACATCAAAGAACTTTATAAAACCGTATGGGAGATGAGCATGAAAGACATCATCGACATGTCTCGTCACAGAGGATATTTTATTGATCAATCTCAATCTTTAAACCTCTTTATGGAGGGAGCAACCATGGCAAAACTTACTTCTATGCACTTCTATGCATGGAAATCTGGATTAAAAACAGGAATGTATTATCTGAGAACTAAGTCCGCAGTTGATGCAATTAAGTTTACTTTGAATGTAGCAAAAACAAAAGTAAGTGAACCTGCAACTGCAGCAACGGTTTCAGCAGTGTCTCCTGCTCCTGGTGCTCAGCCACAGGCAACGGCTGTCGAACCGCTAACACCTCAAGAACTAAAGCAAATGCTCGAGCAGTCAAAGTCTAGTGAAGACGACGATTGTTTGATGTGCGGTTCTTAAAATTTTAAAAAGTGTTTATTTTCAAATCCTTTTCTTAACTAGAGAAGGATTTTTTTATTATATAATATGCTTAAAAACAAACACTTAACTCTTCAATGTTAACTTAATGTTATCTGAATGCGGGTTTAATGTAAATTAATTGTTAAATTTACTCAATCATCAGGTAAAACATTTGAAATGAAAAGTCTTTATATATTAATCTTCGCGCTATCTCTCTCCGTAAATGCTCAGGGAAACATAAAAAATGAATTTGTTAATTCAGGAAATAATCTTGTGAAAGTTATCTCCTATCATGAAGACGGATCAATTGCTCAAACTGGCTATCTTAAAGACAATAAGCTGCACGGAGAATGGGCTAGTTTCGACATGGACGGAAACAAACTTTCATTAGGCACCTATAACAAGGGTGAGAAAAACGGAAAATGGTTTTTTTGGAGCAATGCCTACCTCACTGAAGTAGATTTTAAAGATAATGTCGTTATTGATACTGTAAATTGGGAGAACAAAAACTTGTTAGCCAATAACAACTAATAAAGTGGCTTTTACATTATAAACAACCTCTTAAAATTCATTTATTAGATTTGACCAAACCTTTGGCTCACACACACAAAGTCCAAATCGCCCTATCAGAAAAGCTGTTGGACTACAAATTATTTATTTTTTTGTAAGAATTATAGAACTCCTCTATTAAACTGATCTTGGTTTTATATATATCCTTAGACTTTAAAAGTATATTAAAATATAAAGTTGTGTTTTTTGGACTGGTTTCAATATTTCTCGTAAGCTCTATTTGTAAATTTATTTTTTCTTGAATCTTAGCTTTAAGTTCATCTTTTGTATTTAAAATTAATTCAATCTCTAAAATGGAATTATTATCAAAAGTTTCCATTGAGTTTTTAAAAATAGATTTGGTGAAATCATGAATTTCTTTCAAATCTCTTATCTGAGATAATTTAAGCTTTAGATGATTATTGTCTATGTGTTTATAGCTTTTTGAAATTATATAATCAAGATCGCTCACCAAATCCTCGATGTGACTTAATAAAACAATATAAAAGTTACTCGCTGAAAAACTTTGTTCATCTAAGTTTTTAATAAAATAGAACATATTTTCCCGCAAATCCTCTACTTCACTTTCGAGTCTTTTGATGTTCTTTTTTCCTTTTTTAAGCATTTTTATATCATGTTTGGACAAACCTTCCAATAAAATGCTATAAATCACATCTACTCGTTTAAAGAACTTAATGATATTTCCTGAGCTTTCATCCATAACACCTATCATAGAATTACTTTCTGCTTTAAGGATCTTGTCCTTATCTACTTCAATTTCTTCATTTCTATGTTTTATAAAATTTTTCCCGATAATTAAAAGGATGATAAACAAAATAATAGAAATTGCTTGAAAACCACCTACATAAATTAATAGGGCGATTATACCCGAAACAAAGAATGCAGTAATAGCGGTTAAAAACCAACCCATAATAACATTTATTACTCCAGAAACTCGATAAACCGCACTATCTATTCCCCATGCTTTGTCAGCAAGTGAAGTTCCCATTGCAACCATGAAAGTGACATAGGTAGTAGAAAGCGGTAGTTTATAGGAAGTTGCAATCGAGATTAAAATTGCGGCAACTGTTAAATTTACTGAAGCCCTCAACATGTCAAAAGAAGGTGCATTAGAATTGTTAAAACTCTTATTCTGATTACTTGACTCTATAAACTGCAATTCTATTCTTTTCCGTATTTTTTTTGGTAAAAGACTCGTCAATGCATCAGATATTGATTGAAAAAACTTTACGATTAATTTAGAAAACAACGAGGGCTGAAATCTCTCTTTGACATTGCCTTGGCTTGATAAATCTAAACTGGTTTTCAAAACTTTTCTAGATTTGGTCGAAAACCATAAGGTAAGTACCATGATAAACCCTGAAAGCACCAAGAAAACTGTAGGAGTAGGCACTTTTGATGACAACATCCTCATACCAAATTCAGAGGCCGCCGATCCGGAGGAAATCCATAGTTCATACGCCTGATATGCAGCGATGGGAACCCCTATAAAATTAACGAGGTCATTTCCTGCAAATGCTAGAGCAAGTGCGAAAGTCCCTACACCAATAATTAATTTATAGATATTAACTTTTAAAAAATGAATTAATGAATAAGAAAAACCAAACCAAAAAATAAAATTAATGGTGGTTACTTTTAAAACTTCAAACTCAATGAAGTCTTTTATTTTTATTCCTCCAATAATGTCAAGTTTTAAGTCAGCGTAAGGGGTACCCTTAATTCCTTTCATTAAAATAAAATAGGTAATTGCTGACAAAGCAATTCCAGCAAAAAGGGCACTAACCCAGTTTGCTTTTTTTTCAAATTCATACGTTAAAAATAATCTTGATAGCCATTGTACCGTTGCTCCGATTGTAAGTGCAACTACTACGGACAAAACAATGCCTGAGACTATTTGCAACGCTTTACTGGTGTTTATATAATTCACTAAATCATAAAAATCTCCTGAAGTAGAACTGATTTTTATGAGTGATATAAAAACAGCTGCTCCTAATAATTCAAACACTATCGACACCGTTGTTGATGTAGGCATCCCTATTGAATTAAAAAAATCTAATAATAAAATATCCGTTAACATTACTGCAGTAAAAATTAACATGATTTCATCAAAATAAAACTCACCGGGATTAAAAATTCCTTTCCTTGCAACCTCCATTAAGCCACTCGAAAACATTGCCCCAAGCGCAACCCCTGAACCTGCTAAAATCATTATGGTCTTAAACGAGATAGCTTTAGAACCTACTGCTGAACTTAAAAAATTTACAGCGTCATTGCTGACCCCAACTATTAAATCACCACAAGCCAAAATTGCTAGAATAATAACTAAGATCAGGTATGAGTTTTCCATTATATATATTTTTAGAAATTTAATTCGAATTGTAAACGGTAGAAAATTTTATCGTTTGAAAATTTTGAGTCTTCAAGTGATAAATCTGATTGAATTTTTAAATTATGTTTTTTGAAATATTTAGAAGCCCCAAATGTATATTGGGTAATGTCATTATTTGAGGTGACAAGTTTATCAAAATGCACTTTAGTAAATCTTCCTGTAAATGCAATATTTGATGGCAAAACATATCCTGCTTGCAGACTAATCGCAGAGCCTACATTTACAATGTCTCCTGTCAAACTGTTGTCACTATTTTTAGCTAATTCATCCTCCGCATTTCTATCGGCATATTCACCCATAAATGAGAATCCTTTGTATTTAAAATGAGAGTTTATAAACAATGTAGTAATGTCTGTTTCAAAAAGTCCATAATCTGTTTTCATATACGACCCCATATTACTCCTTGTTTTAACAGCATTATTATTGTAATCATAGGAAAAACCAACAAGTAACTTAGGAGATTCTTCTCTGTTTAGATCGTCACCTTCATATTCGCTATTGTTTGTGAAATTTCCAAATGGAAGTATATCTAATCTACCGGTATATTGATGCCCACCAGTATTTTTAGAAACATTTCTTCCATCTCCCTGAGATATTGCAAAATTTTCTCTAACAATAATTTTATTATTGATAATGAATTGGTGGTTAAGTTGCAACCCATAATCTCTATCAATAGTAAACTCACTGTTTAATAATGATCTGTCAACTAAAGCGAGTTTAGAGGAAGAAATAAGTCTTTCTAAATTTCCAGGAAGTTTACCTTGTCCAAATTGTATGCTCCAGTTATCATTAAATTTCCAATTAACAATCGCGTCTAATATAATCCTTGGAGCGTCTGAAGTGTAGTTTGATCCTCCAGAAATGTCTCTATTTGAAAGGGCTAATTCAATCTTATAGGTAAGGTTTGGGTGATAAGCAAATCCTTTAAAATTAAACCGAGATCTTCGAATCAATGAGTTGGATTCAGGTCCACCATATGAATCATTTTCCTCATGCCAGGTCGTAGAAGTTAAATACTGAAATCTTGCGGATAAATTCATACTCCAAGTACTGTCTACTCCGGATATATTTAATAATCCTTTCCCGAATTTAGGAGCTGTTACTTGCTGGGCTTCAACAATAATTGGCATTAAAATAATAATATAAGAAACAGTTTTTATTAAAATCTTAAACATTCAATTGATAATTTAAAGAACAAAAATGTTACTAAATTATCAATTGAATGTTTCCTTAAGGTTAAGCTTTTGACAGCTTATCCACTTTTATTTGGCCCATCCCGCTGACCAATCAGGCATGGTTGCTCCGTTTCCTGCACCCGTTGCCGTAGTAGTTTGCGTAATATTCGCATAGCCCGTGAAATCAAAATCAGGTGACAGGGAAGCCATATCAGTAGCACCAGTCAAATTTGTTATTTTCAAATCGCCATTTGTCAACCTTGCCTGTGCGTCCGAATCTGTGCTCTTTACTTTGATTACCTCATCGTCAAGGACGCTTACGAAAAAGTTGTTGATTGTAAAATTTCCACCACCTTCTTTAAAATAAAGCGCTCCCTCAGTTACCGGACCTACAACAGAGATATTAGAAAGTGTTACAGTCGTGACCGGAGTTGCATTTCCATCGGACCCATTATTAGAACCTTCTATCCCAGCTTTTACACCACCAGAAATATACCAGTAACTCCCTGATCCAGTCCATCCGTCAGCAAAATCAATTGAATCGTCTTGACTTCCCGTTGAGATTAAATAGTTTCCCACAACCGTTCCACCAAAAAATTCAATTCCATCATCGCCTCCTTCGTAGGATTGAACATACTCGAATGTTGTCCCTGATCCTACTCCGAATAAAGAAATACCGTTAAATTCTTTTTCAGAATTATAAGCTGCACCTGAATATTCAACTCTTAAATATTGAATCGATCCCGAGTTATCGTCTGAAATCGTCCCACCGTAAGTTAAGTCTCCAACTTCAGAAGTAGCCGTTGCTCCAACATTGGTGGGTGCTTTTCCACAGATTACCAAACCACCCCAATCACTAGCAGCCGGAGAATCAGATCCAGAAGTCATAACGACTGGACTATTTGCCGTTCCGTTTATATTTATTTTTCCACCTTGTGCTACTGCAATGTATGAACTTGTACCACCAGTTGCTTTGATCAATGTGCCAGCAGGAATGTTAAGTGTACCTCCATCTTTTATAATAAATGAAGAGGTTAATAAATATTCTGTCGATGAATTAAGTGTTACTTCGGCGTCAATTTCACCTTCTAGGTTGGCTTTGGTTGAAGCAACGGCTCCATCCAAACCTACAGTCCATCCAGCGGTCCAACTTGGAGCGGCGGCTCCGTTTCCAGCACCACTTGTAGCACCTTCACCTAACCATGAAGCATCGCCTACATAGTCTGTTTTTACTAAATCTCCTGAAGCTACATCCGCGAATTGAAATTTGGAAATACTTAAATCTCCGGCAGCCAATCTAGTATTTGATTCAACATCATTGGCTTTTACTTTAACACCAAGTGCAACGTTACTTGCATAAAAATTGTCGATTGTAAATTGACCTCCACCTTCTTTGAAATAGAGTGCTCCTTCGCTCACAGGGCCTACTACGGTGATATTACTCAAGGTTGTTGTAGTAACTGGAGTTGCATCTCCATTAGCACCGTTGTTAGAGCCTTCTATGCCCGCTTTAGCACCTCCCGAAATGTACCAGTAACTTCCCGAGCCGTTCCAGCCATCTGCAAAATCGATAGAATCATCTTGACTATTTACAGAAACAAGGTAGGTTCCGTTAACAGTTCCTCCAAAAAACTCGATGCCATCATCGCCACCTTCATAAGATTGAACATACTTAAAAGTTGTTCCTGCGCCAACACCAAATAAGGAAATACCATTAAACTCTTTTTCAGAATTGTAAGCGGCGCCAGAATATTCAACTCTTAGATATTGAATTGATCCCGAACTGTCATTTTCATCAGATCCACCATAAGTCAGCTCTCCAACTTCAGAAGTAGCCGTTGCTCCAACATTGGTGGGTGCTTTTCCACAAATCACCAATCCGCCCCAATCGCTTGCCGCAGGGCTCGCAGCGCCTGAAGTCATAACCACTGGACTAGTTGCAGTTCCATTGATGTTTATTTTTCCGCCTTGAGCGACAGCAATATAAGCGCTTGTCCCTCCAGTTGCTTTGATCACAACACCTGCGTCAATTGTCAAAGTTATTCCATCAGGAACAATGTAAGCTCCTGTTAATTCATAAGAATTCGCTTTTGACAACTTTGTGTCCGTTGATAAGGTTCCTGAGAGTGAAGTCACGCATGCCGAACAAGAACCTCCACAATCCACATCAATCTCGTCGCCATTCTTAATCCCATCGGAACAGGAGGCGTTGGTTGTTAAGTCAGAATCTAAAGTTACAGCATCATCGTCTGAAGTACATGATAATGAGATTAGAAATAATAATAGGTAAAAATGATTTTTCATGAGTTAGTTTTTATTTTCAACAAATTAAAGCAGAATTCAGGGTTAAAGAGTTAATTAAACATTATGCTAACGTGATGATTTTAAAGCTTTATGGTTAATTGAATGTTATATCGTTTAAGTTTCATTTTCAGAAAGTATAATTTAGTCCCGCATTTACTGTTATCCCTTTCTTGTAAGATAAAAGTGTAACTTCTTGAACTTCCTGAACCCTTTCAATACTGGGATCAAGCAAGTTTCTGGCTGACAAACTCACACCAAATCCTTTCCCAATTTTAGACTTTAGAACAATATTTAATGTAGCAAACCCTTTGTCAACAAAGTTCCCTTTTCCCTCCGTACCAAAAGCTGAAATTTGGTCGGAAAAGTAATTAAACAAAAAACTCCCTTGAATGTTTTTATCTTTAGTGAACTCATAAAGATAAGTAGCGTCAAAGTTGAATAGTATATCCGAAGCACCAGAAAGCCTGTCAGTTGTCTCAGAAAAATCGACACTTAAAGGGTAAGCGTCAGCTGCTGTTTCGTTCAATACTTTGCTTGCATCAAGGTCTTGCTCACTGTTCAGGTAAGAAAAATTTACAGCGACACTAAGCATTTTGTTAAGCAGCTCCTCTTCCGTTTCCCTTTGTGTTCTATAAAGAATTTTCTTTGCCTCTATTTCAAGACCAAAAGCAACCGCTTGATCTCCAGAATTGACATAGCTTATATCATTTGAAGCAGAGTTTATTGCGGCAGAATTGATAGGGTTTTTGATTATTTTCCCGAAAAGACCAAAAGAGATCAATTCGCTATTTGAAGGAAAAAATTCCCATTTTAAATCAACATTATAATCGGTTGACGCATATAACGTTGGGTTTCCGATATAAACTTGCGTAACCTCTTCAAACTGGAATGGGGCGCGTTCTTTGGTTTGGGGTAATGTATAAGTCTTGCTCAATGAAAGTCTCAAATTTTGTTTTTCATTTAACTTATGTAAAGCCATTAGAGAAGGTAAAAACTCAAATTTATCTATTGACAATTCCCCTCCATTGGGTTTTAAAGCTGTTATCCATTCAATTTTTTGATGAATAGACTCCCCTCTTAGTCCAATAAGAATTGAGGTTTTAGAGTTTAAGCTGTATTTAAAAGAAATATAGCCCGCATGTATGTTTTGATCTCCACCATAGGTTTGCGGTTCTAACACGTTTGCCTGACCTAGTTTCCCTCTAAAAGTCCTAATCTCATACAATCCTTGATCAAAATTGGCTTGATTAAAATAGTTGTCCAGCACATAAGCATTTGCCACTAAAGGTTGGCTTACAAAAGCGCCACTTCTTCTTTTGATAGGCGCAAAGTTAAATTGAATTGCATCGAAAGCATACTTCTTTTGTTTTCCATTATAACCCAAACTAATCTTGGATTGGAACTCACCGTCTTCATTTTCTCCAAAATTATAATCCACATTAAAATTAGCTGCCATTTCATCTTCTTCTAAATGCTGATAATACCTATGGTTGTCTCCGGCATTTAGGGTGTTTTTGAAAGAAAGTGGCCCTGTTGGATTGTCCCAAACATCTGGAGTGATAGTGGTTTGTCTTCTGTCTGGAATGTTATTGTCTACTTGATTATAGCTTATCCCAACATTAACATCTATTTGTTCATTTACATCCCAATCCATGAGGAACTGATTTACCAAAAGTGTGGTTCGGTCAAAAACAGAACGTTGAACGATCCCTCCACCTTCTGGCGCATAATCGAAAACATCGATCGTTCCGTTGTATTCTTGTTGGTTTTGGGTAGAGGAGTTAATCATCAAAGTGTTCAACTTAAATTTGAAATCCCCTGCCCTGTATCCTATATTTAACATGCCTGTTGTGTTGGTTTCGTATTGAAACTTCTTAAAGTCGAAATCTTTAAACACAAGACCAGAAGTATTTACACTCCCTCGCGAAACACCTTCAGAATAATTAAACTTACTGTCAAAATTACCAACCGCAAAAATGGAAAGGCTATTACTATCGCCAAGTTTTAAAATTCTATTAAAACTTATACCCATGTTTGTATTGATGGGTAGGGTTCCACCAAAAGCAACTTTTTTATTAAAACTAGTATCAAAATTATTACTCGCGAGTGGATTACTCGGATAAGTGGTGTCATAAAATCCCAAATTGTTTGGGCCTTGACCGAGATGAAATTCATCTAAACCATTGACCTCAGAATTAACCCCTCCTCCTAAATTAAAGCTAAAAGTTTGAGTGCCTTTATTTTCAATAGACTTAATGTCTACGCTTGCTCCTGCAAAATCACCATAGTGTTTCGCTTCAAAAACCTTATCAATGCTGATGGATTTTACAATATCACTGTTAAACAATTCAAGGTTTATGTTCTTTCTGGAGGGATTGTTAGAGGGCAATGGAAGTCCATTATAAAGCGTAATATTATATCGATCGCCCAAACCACGAACAAAAATTGTCCCCGATCCTTCTTGTTTAACAACGCCAGTGGTCTTCACAACTGCAGCTGCAACATCGCTTAATCCTTTTTTAGAAATTTCTTCTGCGCCAATCTCTTGTTTCATCGCCATTGCATTTTTTTGACCGATCAAAAGCGCTACCTCAGAATCTCTGTTTGCAACAGTTGTCAATATAACTTCTTGTAGAGAATTTGCAACAGGTCCTAAAACAACATTAAGGTTCGTCGCTTTCCCACCTAGAACTTCAACGGCAATGGTTTGGGATTCATACCCTAGAAAGCTTATCGATATATTATAGTTTCCTACAGGAATATCTTGAAGCTCAAATAATCCATCAAAATCAGAAGTTGTCCCCGTTGATGTCCCATCTATTAATATATTTGCAAAAGGAAGTGGTTGTTCGCTCATTTCCTTATCGAGGATGGTTCCAACGATTGAACCATAATTTTGCGCTTGAATCGAAAAAGAAAATAAAATAGTCGCAAAAAAAGAATAGTAAAGCTTCATTGTTTTTTTTGCAAAAAAGCTCATTTTAGCGATATATTAAGGGATAATAATATTATTAAAAGGTTAACTTAACATTAAGTCAATTGAACTGGAAAAACTTACTTTCATTAGAACGCTTAGGCGATAAAAACAGACGCCCAAGAATAACACAAGATGACACCCGTTTGGGCTTTGAAGTTGATTATGATCGCATCATCTTTTCGAGTACATTTCGAAGCCTACAGGACAAAACCCAAGTCATTCCATTTTCAAAGACTGACTTTGTTCACACCCGACTTACGCACAGTTTGGAGGTTTCCGTTGTGGGCAGAAGTCTCGGGCGGATGGCCGGAAAACAAATTTTAGAAAAATATCCTGAACTTAAATCCTTCGGTTATCAAATCAATGATTTTGGTGCTATCGTTGGAGCTGCTGCTATTTCTCATGATATCGGAAACCCCCCTTTTGGTCACAGTGGTGAAGAAGCAATTGGACATTATTTTACACACGGAAAAGGTGCGAAATTCAAAAGCCAACTTTCCGAAAAACAATACCAAGACCTCTGTACTTTTGAGGGCAATGCCAACGGGTTTAAAATACTCACTCAAAATGCGCCGGGGACTCCGGGAGGTTTAAGATTAAGTTACGCCACTCTTGGTGCGTTTATAAAATATCCGAAAGCAAGTTTGCCCTACCGACCCAGCGATCATGTTGCGCATAAAAAATACGGGTATTTTCAAGCCCAAGAATCCTTTTTTAATGAATTGACTCTTCATTTGGGAACCAACGATCCCCATCAAGTTAACCGACATCCACTCGCCTATTTGGTTGAAGCCGCGGATGACATTTGCTATACGATTATCGATTTTGAAGATGGAATCCATTTGGGTTGGATTGACGAAGATTACGCTCTGGAATACTTGATCAATTTGGTTCGAGACAGTATTGATACTAAAAAATATACACAACTCAAACATCGGTCTCAACGGTTAAGTTATTTACGTGCCCTCGCAATTAATAGCTTAATTCAGGATGCTGTTCGAATTTTTATTGAAAATGAATCGGCCATACTGAAAGGAAATTTTCCCTTTGCATTATTAGAGAAAAGTAAATACAAAGCTCAAATTTCGGACATTATCAATTTAAGCATTAAAAAAATATACCGCTCTGACGAAGTAGTACAAAAAGAAATTTTAGGATACAAAGCCATTTCCTCTCTGTTAGAAGCCTTTGTTAGTGCAGGGGCAAATGCCTTTGAGAACAAAGCAAACAGCTATGACAAGCTCATCCTTCAACTCCTCCCGGAAGATGTTTTACTTCCCGCCGAAAGTCTTTATGAAACCCTTCTCAATGCGACTTGCTATATTGCCAGTTTAACCGATGGTAAAGCTTTATTATTGGCTGAAAAAGTTGGTTCCAAATAATTATAAATTTAACTTATCATTTAAAAATATGATTTTACGTGGAGTGGTTTTAATGTTTGTATTTGTTTTAATTGAATGGTACGCTTTTCAAGTAATAAGAACTATAACACAAAACAAATGGGCTTTAGGACTTTATTGGGTCTCGGTCGTTTTAATTTTTGGGAATTCATTTTGGCATTTTTTTACGTTCGACAGATCCGTTGGTTACTCCCACGCGATTTCACTTAGTATTGGATTTTTCATCTCTCTTTTTGCTTTCCAATTGGTCTTAGTACTGTTTCTTATTTTAGAAGATTTGGTTCGAATTCCACAAGGGCTATTTCAATATTTAAAATCTAAAACAACAGAAAACAATACGTTTCTCCCCAATCGTCGAAAATTCATTTCCCAAATCGCTTTAGGCTTGGGAGCCATTCCCCTTGCTTCACTGCTCTATGGTATGTTTAAGGGTAAATATAATTACAAAGTGCTGAGTTATACCTTAGAATATGAAGACCTCCCAGAGGCTTTTGAGGGATTTACCATCACACAGATTTCGGATTTACATTGCGGAAGTTTCGACAATCCTGAAAAGGTTGCTTATGGCGTTGAGTTGATCAATAATCAAAAATCTGATCTTCTATTGTTTACTGGAGACTTAGTAAATAACAGGTCTGAAGAGGCTAGACCTTGGATAGGCCTATTTTCAAAAATAGAGGCCTCTTATGGAAAATATTCAATCTTAGGAAATCACGATTATGGGGATTATGCTCAATGGGATAGCGAACAGGCCAAAGACAAAAACATGAAGGACCTCTTTGAAATTCATAAAGAAATGGGGTTTGATTTGTTATTAAACGAACATCGAATTCTTAAAAAGGGGAAGGATGAAATATCACTAATTGGTGTTGAAAATTGGGGTACAGGTAGATTTAAAAAAGCAGGGGATTTGAAGAAATCTGTTGAAAACATTGATTCCAAAGATTTTAAAATTTTAATGACCCACGACCCCTCTCACTGGGAAGCCGAAGTTCTGCCACATCCTTTTCCCTTTCAGCTTACTCTCAGTGGACACACCCATGGAATGCAATTTGGAATTGAAATCCCTGGCTGGATAAAATGGAGCCCTTCAAAATGGCGATACAAACAATGGGCCGGGATTTATGAAAAACAAAAACAGTGGCTCAACGTAAATAGAGGATTTGGTTTTTTGGCCTATCCTGGACGAGTCGGTATTTGGCCCGAGATCACCGTTATTACCTTGAAAAAGAAGAATGTATTGATATAATCACAAAAAAAGCTACTTTTGTCGTATCAAACCCTGAAATTGTTAATCAATGTCAAAATTTGGAGAACTTCTAGACGACAATCAACCTTTGTTATTGGTTTTTTTTAATAATGAAATTGATGAATCTGAATCTTTACATCCAGTGCTAAAAGATGTCGCAGCTGCGATAGGAGATAAAGGAAAAGTTATTAAGATTGATGCCGATAAAAACGAAAAGCTATCCGAAGCACTTCGTATTCGAGTATTGCCGACCCTGATCATTTATAAATTAGGCGAAATGGTTTGGCGACAGAGTGGAGAACAAGATGCAAACACCCTCATCGCATTGATGCAAGACCATCTCAATTAAGCGGTTTCATCATCACTTTTCTATTCCTAATTAAATTTCTCTATTACTACGTCAAATCCTAATTGGAGTGAATCACTGTAAGATTTTTCATCGTATGATTTCGAAATATTAATTAACTCCTGATAATCGAGAACTTCATTTTTAATACGATCCAATACTGGCATTTTGTTCTTATTAGCATAACCTGCAATCGCCTCAAATCGCTCTTGGTACTGAGGGACAATGGTTTCGATTAATGCTCGTGCTTTTTGAGTTTCTTCAGTGATATAATAACCTTCAACAAATAAGGCCAAAGAAGTATAATAGTCATATTCCCCATAAAGGAAAACAAAAGGAGTAATTGATTTTACAAATAAATCCAATTCGGTTTTTAATAAAACCTCATCCTCATTTACTAAGATTGCCTCTACCATGGTTCGGTAACGCTCAATTTCTGTAATCACATTCTCTCCCATCATGTATTGCTCGTTGACCGTTAGTGAGGAGAAATATTCTAATTCATCGCGATACTTAAAACTGATTCGAGAAGCTAGTTTTTGAGCAGATTGGATTTCGCCTAATTTGTAATAGGCATCAACAAATGGAACCATCAGGCTGTAGTAACCAAAATAGTCAAGCGGCATTTTTTCTATGGCCAAGTCTATGACGTTTTTGGCTTTTTCTGTCTTACCTTCTTCCAAAAGTTGTTCGGCCAAACGCGCCATATTGCTTCTAAAGGAAATACTGTTTTTTCTTGTTTCTGGATCATGATAAATTTCTGTACTGCTAGAATTCCCCCAACTCCACTGCATGACAATGTCATACATTAAATCCGAGTCCAAACGGCCCATCATGTAGGGGTTGTTTGGGTTTAATGGAGTTCTGATAGGAACCAGTTTATAAACCAGACCTTCCAATTGTAAATACTCCTTCATCCAAATGTATTCTGAGGGGGAATAGCTCCCGCCTGTGAAATAAATTGGTCTTTCCCAGTTGTTATTTGCCAAGATATCCAACATCATCAGCTGGTTTTTCGTAATACCCGATTCCGGTAAATCAATATCAATATAAGGAACGATCAAGTCTGCGTCCTCTGGTTTTACAATGCCACTTTTCAAAACATTCTCTTTGTTGACCTGAACCCTGATCTTATTGGTAGGGTAAAAAATCATCTCCTGAGTATTGACTGGCAGTCTACTGGGGTCTTCCCCAGCCTGAAGTAACAAACTTTTGTATTTGGTTCTAGAGTTGTCACTTGATACCCAATTGACAAAGTCCTTAATATCCCACCTAATAGAATCAATTATGGGCTCGTGTTTGATATAATCACGAATTCCGTAAGCATAAAGCGAATGAGTCATTTGTGAGGGAATGGGATCACTATCATAGGTTTTCCTTTTCATTTGATCGATGTACCAATCTGTTGCCAAAAGACTGGTATTGATTGTTCGAACATCGGTTCGATAGCCCTCAATCTCTTGTGCATACCATAGGGCAAAAGTATCATTGTCTCCAATCGTAAAAATCATCGCACCCACATCTTCCTGAATGGATTGCAGGTAGGATTTAGCCATTGATTGGGCAGTATAACGATCTGATCTGTCGTGATCGTCCCAGTTTTGATAAGCCATCAACAAGGGAACAGCTAGTAAACAAATTCCAATCACAGCAGGTTGAATGAATTTTGGTGCTTTTAAATTTCTTAATTTATAAACCAATGCATAGGCACCCATTCCGATCCAGATACAGAAGACATAGAACGATCCGACCAAAGCATAGTCGCGTTCTCGAGGTTCAAAAGGACGTTCGTTTAAATAAACTTTTAAAGCCAACCCAGTAAAAAGAAAAAAGAGCAATAATACCCAAAATCGCTTGGGGTCTTGTTGGTAGAGAAAAAACAAACCGATTAAGCCCAATATTAAGGGTAAGAAAAAGTAAGTATTTCTTGCTTTATTGTTTAAGGCATCTTCGGAAAGTTCTGATTGATTTCCCAATCGAATGCTGTCAACAAAATCGATTCCACTGATCCAATTTCCATCCAAAATGTTGTATGTCCCTGCTTTGTCATTTTGTCTTCCTGTAAAGTTCCACATAAAATAGCGCCAGTACATGTACCCCATTTGATATTCAAAAAGATACTGAAGAGAGCTCCAAAAACTAGGTTTTTCAATGTCGAGGTAGGGTGCAAGCGTTTTATAAAATTGATGGTAGTCGTCTCCTGTCAGTTGGCCTTCTCTTATCTCATCTTTAAAATCATTTACACGACTCACCAACATCTCATTGCCTCGATAGGAAGGTGAAATGGAGAACTCAAGTGGTCTGGTAAAGTTGATGTAATTGCCTGCATGCTCGGAACTCCAAAGTCTTGGCAAAAATCCACGGTGCTTTGCATTTGAATTGATCCTTGCATTTTCCCAGTGATTTACTATAATGTATTTCCCCGTTTTTAAGTCTCGCTCATATTTTGGTTTGTCATCAAAATAAGGTTCCGTGTCGTCTTGCCCCGCATATGCGTCTGAAAACAAAGGCCCATAAAATAGATGGGTTTCCGGGTATTGTTCTAAGTTATAATAGGCCAACAAAGAGCGAGCATCGGAAGGGGAGTTCTCATTAATTACCGTGTTGGCATTTGCCCTTATGGGAATCATCAACCAAGAAGAAAATCCAATTAATAAAAATAACACGCACAGGATGCCCGTGTTAAAATCAATCCATTTTTTCTGACGGGTTAGTTTTAAGGTATAATAAAAGAAAAACACAAAACACAAGCCGGCAATGATGGTTCCGCTGTTAAAGGGCAGTCCTATTTTATTGACAAAGTATACTTCGGCATTTCCAAAAAACGCAAGTGTTAATGGCAAGAGTAGTTTAAATATAAAAAGAAGAATGGCAACAGAAACCAAATTAGCAACGACAAAGCCTTTAAGATCAACTTCTTTATTGTTTTTAAAATAATAAATCATTCCCAAGGCAGGGATCGTTAGCAATCCCATAAAGTGAACTCCAAAAGAGAGTCCAATTACAAAAGCAATCAACAAAAGCCATCGATCCCCTCGTGGCGTATTCATTTCCTGTTCCCAGCGCAATCCAAGCCAAAAAAGCAAGGACAGAATAAAAGTTGCCATGGCATAGACCTCCGCCTCAACGGCATTGAACCAAAAACTATCTGAAAAACAAAAGGCCAAAGTTCCCACAGTCGCGCTTCCAAAGAAACTCAGACGTGAAAAAAGATTGTCTAATGATGCAAATGCAGGTAATTTTTTTAGGAGTATCGTTAAAGTCCAAAAAAGAAAAAGTATGCTAAAAGCACTTGAAAAAACAGACATATAGTTGACCATTAGAGCAACATTTTCAGGAGTGTTCGCAAAAAGAGCAAAAAATGCGCCCATCATTTGAAAAAATGGAGCTCCTGGAGGATGGCCCACTTGAAGCTTAGCCGAAGTGGCGATGTATTCCCCCGCATCCCAAAAACTAGCGGTCGGCTCTACCGTACTGCCAAAAGTGATCAGGGCAATTGTAAAAACAGCCCATCCAAAACTGCGATTCCATAGTTTATATCCTTTTTCTGACATGCTTATTTTTTTGTTTTACGAATGTATGAATTAATAGAAAAACCCTTCTTTTTTTATTACACATTAAATGTCAGAATTTAAAAAGATTTATTTGGCTATAAAAAACTTTAACGTAAATTTGCCAAACTTTCTATTGGCCTATGGTGTAACTGGCAACACGTCTGTTTTTGGTACAGAAGAGTCTAGGTTCGAGCCCTAGTAGGCCAACAAAAAAATCCGTATCTATTTGATTTACGGATTTTTTTATACCTTTAAAAAGCAATTAAAACCTATGAAGTCCTTTAAACACTAGGCTTGTAGGTGAAGGATTTTTTTTATTTAAATTCAATCACATCATTTCTCCTTATTACTAAGGTTGAATTAAAACAAAATTCATGGAACAACATGATACTTCAGAGAATTATCTAGCAAATCACTACATCCATCGCAGTAATTGGCTGAGGGCGGCAGTTTTAGGAGCCAATGACGGCATTTTGTCTACCGCTTCTATTGCCATTGGTGTCGCTGCTGCAAGTGACCTCAGGCATCCGATTTTATTGGCTACCCTTGCCGGTTTGGTTGCAGGTGCCTTGTCGATGGCGGCTGGAGAATATGTTTCTGTGAGTTCTCAGACAGATATTGAAGCAGCAGACATCGCTCGTGAGAAAGAAGAATTAGAGACAATGCCAGAAATCGAGCTCTTGCGTTTGGCGGATATCTATGAAAAAAGAGGATTGAAAAAAGAAACTGCTTTGACTGTCGCTAAAGAATTAACAGAAAAGGATGCCCTAGCGGCTCATGTAAGAGACGAACTTGGAATTAATGAAATGTCTAAGGCCAATCCTACCGAAGCAGCTCTTGCCTCAGGAGCAGCCTTTATGGCTGGAGGATTACTCCCTTTTGCTGTTGTTGTGTTCCTGCCCCTTAAAAATATTGAATATACCCTTTACGGGTTTTCAATCGTCTTTTTAATAATTCTCGGTGCTTTATCTGCAAGAACAGGTGGTACACACATTGGAAAATCTGTTCTTAGAATCACATTCTGGGGGACAATGGCCATGGTGCTTACTGCCTTGGTCGGATACTTGTTTGGAATTAATATTTAATTAAATTTAATGAAAAATATAAATCATGGATCAAACACATTTGCACTTAATCATAAATCATTTTCCTATCATCCTCCCAATCGTTGGGCTGTTTGTCATTGTCGCAGGATTATTTTTTAAATCTGAAATCTTAAAAAGAACTGCTTTTTGCATATTTGTTGTAAGCGCAATCATTGCTGCTATTGCCTTTTCAAGTGGAGAAGCGGCAGAACATGTGGTTGAAAAAATCCCAGGAGTCGATGAACATTACATCGAAGAACACGAGGAAGTCGCTGAAGTCTTTATTAAATTAATCTATGTTTTAGGTGTTGTTTCACTCCTTGGACTATGGGCCAATTGGAAAGGAAAACCTTTCACAAAATGGATCACATATGCAGCAATTCTCTTGTCAGGAATCTCACTTTATTTCGCTCAAAAAACAGGAAATACGGGTGGGGAAATAAGACATTCTGAAATTAGAAGTGAAATTTCTGATCACAGTTCCGACAAAAATCATGAAACTTCTCACGAGAATCACAATCATAAATAAATCATATTATTGCTTTGCGTTGACTTTTATTGCCAATGCCTTGGCGTCAGGAATCCATCTTTTTAATTCATCTATTCTTCGTTGATTAGAAGGATGGGTGCTCAACAGCTCAGGCTGTGATTTCCCGCCAGAAGCAGCTTTCATTCGCTCCCAAAGTTTTGGAGCCTCTGTTACATCATATCCTGCAATCGCCATCAGTTCCAAACCAATTTTATCAGCTTCGGATTCGTGTTTCCTACTAAAAGGTAAAACTGCCCCTACAGAGCTTCCTATGCCATAGGCCATTAAGATGGCATTGCGTTTTTTTTCGGGTTGTTTTTCAGTAGCCTTTACCGCAACAATATTACCTACCTGCTGCGCCATGCTTATCGACATCCTTTGTCCACCATGATCCAACAAAGCGTGAGCAACTTCATGCCCCATAATTGCGGCGATGCCATCTGCATTTTTTGCAATGGGAAGGATCCCTGTATAAAAAACAATTTTTCCACCAGGCATGCACCAAGCATTCCGTTGCTCGTCTTTTACTAGATTGTAATCCCAGGCATAATCCTTTAGGTGTTCAGGGGCTCCCTTGTAGGAAAAGTATTGCTGAGCTGCTGCAGAAATCTTTTTACCGATGGCAGTGATTTGATTACTTTCAGCCGTGTTCTTAATTACAGTATTTTCTTTAAGAAAAGTTCCATACTGAGAAAAAGCTGTGGGAAACAATTGTTTGTTAGAATAGGCGTTAAAGGTCTTTTTTCCCGTCAGTTGATTGACTTTACAGGAAGCCATGGAAAAAAACAAAAGTAAGAATAACAATGAGCGCATAATTTTTGGGGTTTTTGTTTTTTTAAAAATAAGAAAACTATTTTAATTAGATATTAAGTGTTTTATTAAAGTAACAATGAACCTATCCAAAAATTTTATATATTTAGTATAATAAAAAAGACTTTTCCTTGTTTAAATTCCCTAAAAATCTTTGTAAAATGAAAATCCCTCAACATATTCCCTTGATAATCGTTCTGTTTATCATTGCTGTCTCTGGTTGCAATAAACAGAATGACAAAAGCAATTGCACCCTGAAACCTGATCCAGGAAATTGCAAAGCCTCCTTTCCAAAATATTATTATGATCAAGAGGATAATATGTGTAAAGAATTTATTTGGGGTGGGTGTGGAGGAACCGTACCCTTTGATTCTTTGAAAGAATGTGAAGCCTGTGAGAAAAGCAATTAAACCTTATTATAAAAAAATGAATTTGAATTTTTTTAATTCAAAAAAAAGTCTGAAACTTTAAATAAAATTAACCCCCCTTAATCTTAAAATTTTAAAAATGAACTTAGCCGAAATCACAAATCAATTAATGACAATTGCCGTTGAATATGGACCAAAACTAATTGGTGCCATTGTAGTATGGATCATTGGAAATTGGATTATTAAAATAATTTTAAAAGGAATTGATAAAATCCTTAGCAACCAAAAAATAGATGACTCATTAAAGCCATTCTTAAAAGGAATTTTTAGCGCCCTATTGAAAGTGATGCTGGTAGTAAGTGTGTAGAGTATGATTGGGATTGAAATGACCTCATTCATTGCAATATTGGGAGCAATGGGATTGGCAGTTGGTATGGCACTTTCTGGCACCCTTCAGAATTTTGCTGGTAGTGTGATCTTGCTGATTTTTAAACCATTCAAAGTAGGAGACTACATTGAAGCACAAGGTTATACTGGAACGGTGAGCGAAATTCAAATTTTCAATACGATTCTTAAAACACCCGACAATAAAACCATCATTATCCCAAATGGAGGGCTGGCCTCGGCTTCAATGACCAACTATTCCACAGAACCCATTCGAAGGGTAGACTGGACCATTGGGATTGCCTATGGAGATGACTCCAACAAAGCACAAGAGGTGATAAAAAAATTATGCGAAGAGGATTCAAGAATCTTAAAAGATCCCGCAGTTTATGTTGCTGTTGCGGAACTCGCAGACAGCTCGGTAAATTTCACTGCAAGGGCTTGGGTAAAAGCGGAAGATTATTGGAATGTTTTTTTCGACATGAACAAAAGGGTCTACGATGTCTTCGGCAGCGAAGACCTGAACATTCCTTTTCCGCAAATGGATGTTCACCTCCACAAAAGTGAATAAAAAATTGAGTTAGAGTGCTTTTTTAACAAGGTTCCAATCTATATTAATAAGCTGAGGTTTAAAACCCTCTTGTGTTTTATATTCTAAAGAGCTTTTAATCCTAGATTTATTGTGGGGATGCGTCATCAAAAGTTCCATTTTTTCGTTATAATCTAAATTCTCACGGTTTAGTTTCCTAAAAAAAGATGCGATGGCAGTTGGAGAAATTTGAGCCTCTTCAAGTAACTTTAGAGCAAATTGATCTGCTTCTTTTTCCTGCGAACGATCAAAATTTGAGGACAAAACGGTTTCCCATAACTCGCCTAATAAGAGGGTGTCTCCCCCTAGTAATGAAAAAATAATCTTTATTCCAAATTCCTTTACCAGTTTAGAAACCGTATGTCTTTTTTCAATATGCCCCATTTCATGGGCTAGAACAGCGGCCAACTGCTCTGCGGAGTCACAAAATTCTAGCAACCCTTTAAACACATAAATTCTGCCTCCAGGAATCGTAAAGGCATTGGTTTGAGGACTGTCTAAAACCAGAATTTCATAATCGTATTCCGAAAGCTCAATTTGTTTTTGCAAATGAGAACTCACCGCCCAAACAACAGAATCTATGAATTTATTTTGAATGACTTTCTGTTTGTTGTTCTCAATGAGGTGTTCCGCAATCAAGTCGCCTAATTGTATTTCCTGTTCATATGAAATTAACTGTGATTCAATATCCGAATAAAACCAACTCGTTTTTCTTTCTTCAGATAGAAGTTGGATTCCGAAATAGAAAAGCACGAAAATCCCCCCAAAAAAAATAATTGATTTAAGCAGGTCCATGAATATCTTCTTATTCATTGAAAAGGAGGGGTATTTAGTTTTTCTGTTTTTATATTTTGATTTTCCTCATTTTCATAAATCAATCTATTGGAGGCTGAATATGCCCTGTGATACGAATAGCCGCCAAAGAAAACGAAATACATAAAGATTCCTTTTCGTGCTCTCATAGCGGCTATTATACTGAAAATGAAATAGATTAAGTTTGCTAAAATTGCGAATCCCAAATAGGAATAAAACCAGTCATTCTTTTCTAAATTATCAAAGAAAAATATTTGTAGCGTCCAATACAACAGTCCCCAGTTGACAATCGTTGTTGGCAATTGAGAAAGTAGCGACTGTAGGCAATGAAAATGAATAAACCTTCCTTTTTTTCGGTTGACGTAATAATAAACAGTCGCTGCAATTAAATTAATAATCGGCAAGGGGAGGCTGGTCGCTAATGCGGCAAACATCATTAAATAAGCGCCCATGGCGTCTTCTTTTTCCCGCTCGGACAACTCATGGGGTTGCGGAAGCTTCACATACTTCTCGGAAGACATAATTAGGCGTCTTCTTTACTAGAAAAAGGAGGATAAACATCTGTCATATTTCCCATATAAAGACTCACTCTGTAGTTCCAGCGAAGCGTCCCAACCAAAAAGGCATGAGCACTTTCGGGAAATTTAGCCGTAAATAAAACGGAAAACCAAGCGTATATTTGAAGTATCAATCCCCAAAGGGTTCTAAAATAAAGGATAAATCCATGTGGGAGGATTACATAAAAAATTCCGAAAAACAATCTCAATAAAGTGGTTCCTCTGCTTATTTTTTCAGGGTATTCAACCTCTAAGGAAGTGTATTCATCGGTTCCATTTAATCCGAAAGAAGGATAACCGTCGGAAAGATTTTGCAAACGAGCGCTTAGTCTCAATTGCCATTTCAATAACTGAACCTGATATTCAAACATACTTTGTGGATATCCTCCGGTAAACAAAATAGTAATTAAGGCAATAAAAGATAGAATACTCCCCCAAAGACCCATAAAAATGAGAAGAAAAAGGTGGGGTAATATGATGTAAAAAATTCCGAAAATACTTCTTAGCAAAAGTTCAGAGCGCGAATAATGGTCTTGATAGACTACAGTTAATTTCATAATTAGGTAAGATTTAGGATGTTACAATCCCAAATATATAAAAAAATAAACAAATAAGAATGTTCGGTGTTTTTTCTCCTATCATTCAAGTACCAATGTAGTTTTTGAGCTGGTGTATGATAACAACCACTCCAAGCCAAAAGGATTTAAGCAATTGGTGCTAAAAACATTTGTGAAAAAATTTGTGGTCAATGAAAAATCCTACAAAAAAGTAGTCTGACGCCACCAGAATTTATT
>Ga0129324_10000018_pt1 | contig 132104 bp, 129 predicted proteins | sample CPBDNA_7_FD_96879 | JGI IMG/M metagenome (GOLD analysis project Ga0129324, IMG submission 96879) | Freshwater to marine salinity gradient microbial communities from Chesapeake Bay, USA - CPBay_Spr_15_0.2_DNA | ecosystem: Environmental > Aquatic > Marine > Coastal | place: USA: Chesapeake Bay... | reverse complement strand
TCTATTAAGCCATGAAAGCTCGGATCTCAGGAGCTTGGCCAAGGAATTATTGAGTCTCCCATTAGAAGAACCTAGGGACCTAGAGACCATACTCATGGCCTTGGAGCGTCTTTTAAAAAAAGATATTACAGAAGATGAGTTTCTCATTACGACAGAAGACACAAATAATAAAAAATCAGCGAACAAACAGGTCGTTCACTTGGTGTTAGATAACCTGCGCAGTTCTTTCAATGTAGGCTCACTCTTTAGAAGTGGTGAAGCTTTTGGAGTTACCAAGATTCACCTATGTGGCTATACGGCGACCCCAGAAAACTCTAAAACAGCAAAGGCAGCGCTTGGAGCTGAAGACTGGGTTGAATGGGTTTACTGGGAAAATACTTTAGATTGTCTAGATTTTCTCTCTAATGAGGGGCTAAATATTTATGCGTTTGAAACCTGTGATGACTCAACCGACCTGAGTGCAGTTACCCCAATTTTTCCTTTGGTGATTGTATTGGGTAATGAGCGCTATGGTCTCGCGACCCCTACCCTGAAGCGCGCTCATTACCTCCTCAACATTCCCCTCTGTGGCCGTAAAAACTCTCTCAATGTCTCTGTTTGTGGAGCCATTGCTTTGCAAAGGTTTCTTTCAGTCCCCACTAGTTAGGCCGCAACACCAAAACATCACAGGGCGCATAGGCGACAAGATAATAGGCAAAGCTATCTTTAAAGATGCCTTCGATATCTTGTTCACCACGAGTGACCACCACACAAGAGTCAGCTTTCAATTCATTTAAGTAATTAATGGACTTAAGCTTGGGCTCATTATTAAAAAGGATGACCTTTTCAACATCAGGTTTCTTCTTTTGATCCCCCCACAGGCGATCACCAACCTTATCCATTTGGCCATTAATGTAGGCCTCAACTTGAGCATCATCCTTAACATCAATATTTGTAGGTAAATTAATATGAGAACGTTTGTTATAGACGTGCACAAGATAGAAATGGCTATCTAAATTAAGAAATCCATCATGGACATAATGATCGAAACTTTCGTTAAGCATGTCATTTAGGCCCAAAAAAATAACAGTGGATGCTCTATTTTTCATAACTCCTCCTAATCCAACATTTTTGCAAGGAGAGGACCCCTCACATCTATTATCGTGGCCCTTTTGAGGACTCTTGGAGCTGATTTAGAGCATAAAACTTAATGATTTTTTATGATCTCAATAGTTTTCTTTTAGACAAATGGCCAACAGGCGCTATTATTTACAAAAACTATCTACTAATAGTTTTAGACCTATTGAAAGCCTGCAAGAAAGGCATCATTATGGTGGAACCAAATGGAGGAAACTATGATTGATTTAGAAACTGATAGCTTAGAGCAATTCGTCAAAGATAACGGCAAAGTACTTGTCCAATATGGTGCTGGTTGGTGTGGTAATTGTCGTATGATTAAACCAAAAATTAAAAATTTGGCCAAAGAGAATGAGGGAATCACCTTTGTTTACGTGGATGCAGAAAAACTGCCAAACTCAAGAAAGCTTGCAAATGTTAGCAACCTTCCAACTTTCGCAGCATTTTCTGAAGGTGAGCTAATTGAGCAGACTCAAGGCAATAAAATTGAAATCGTTCAAGAGTTAGTTGATAAACTTAAGTAACTAGGAAGACATATGAAGCTCCCCATTATTAAGAATCTTGTAGAGTTCATTGATGAAAATGATCAAGATTTTGTTCTTGAAGCAATCGAGGTCCTTGAGCATATCTCTCTGGCAAAAGGCCTAAAAGATGAAGAGCTAAACACTATTGGGGAGCTGTTATCAAATATGTATGGTGCCGTTGAGGTTTCAAAAGACATTCATACGGGAATTTCTCAAAAAGATGCTCTCAATGGCTTTATGAAAAGAGTCATGGGGTCAATTGATTCGTGACCTCTCTCCCCTGCTCATAAAAAGTATCCTTTACCAACTTTTTCCTTTCCATCTATCTTATAAATTAGAAATGTTTTAAAATGTCTTAAACTCGCGATAAAGACATATGAAACGACCAGATCAAAAAATTACGACTAAGATATTTCTTGCCCTTTTTATTATTGGGGCCTTTGACTTAATCGGTTTTATCTCCTTAGAGTGGTCCGCTCAAAAGCAAGTCGGTCTAGGAAAACTTATAAATATTTCAGGTAGACAAAGAATGCTCTCTCAGAGGATCACCCTTCTCGTTAATGAAATAAATGATGATAAGAGTAACCAAGACCTTAAAAAAGACCTTAAAAAAGACCTTAACGAAAAATTATCACTTTTTAAAAGCTCTCATGAATTACTTAAACAAGAAATTAAACCAGAAGAACTTCTAAAGAAAGAATCTATCTCAAATCATTACCACGATGAACTTAACCAATTGACCGAAAAGTTTATAGTCGAAGTAAGTAACTTCATGGAATCGAAAGAGGAAGTTTCTCTTTATTCACTAAGCTATTTTGCTAAAAATGAACTACTCAAAAGTTTAAACAAGGCAGTTACTTTATTTGAGAAAGATTCAGATAGATTGACGCGTAATCTCGCCTACACTGAACGAATTGTTCTAATTGTAAGCTTATTGAGTTTAATACTCTCTTATTTTCTTATTCTTGCTCCTATGCGTGATCAGATTATTCTAAGAGAAGTCGAACTTGAAAAAGCAAAAAGAAACGCTGAAAGTGAAGCTCATTATAAGAGCATGTTCCTTGCGAATATGAGTCATGAACTAAGAACACCTCTAAATGGTGTACTAGGAGTAACTGACCTTCTTCAAAGTACTCAACTAGACACAGATCAGAAGGACTACCTAAGCATTATTAATGAAAGTGGCACCATGCTTCTTAGTATTATCAACAATATTTTGGATGTCACTAAACTCGAAATGAATCAAGTAAAGCTTGAGAGCATTCCATTTTCCCCTGACAAACAACTAATCTCACTCTCAAAAACTTTTCGATACGCCCTAGATGCTAAGAGTATTGAATTAAAATATAATACGAAAGGTCTTCCCGAAGTATTGATAGGCGATAAAGTGCGTATCAATCAAATACTCAACAATCTATTGAGTAATGCGATTAAGTTTACAGAAAATGGCAGTATTATAATCTCTGCGAATTACTCCAATAATGAATACAACATTAGTATCGAAGATAGCGGCATTGGAATGTCTGACGAAGCCTCTCGGAGAGTTTTTGAAGCTTTCAAGCAAGCTGATGTGACGACCACTAGAAAGCATGGTGGCACAGGACTCGGGTTAACGATAACCAAAGAGCTTATAAAGCTTATGCATGGTAAAATCTCCGTAAGATCAAAAGTTAATGTTGGTAGTACATTTTTCATTACCATACCGATGCCTATCGGTAAGACTCAAGAACTAAAAGAGTTGTATCAAGACTTTAATACTGAACAAAATTTTAATTCTCAAAATATACTTGTTGTAGATGACAATGCCATTAATCGAAAACTATTGGTAAAAATCCTCGAGAGGCAACAACTGAATACCAAAGAGGCCGCCTCTGGCGAGGAGGCCTTACAACTGCTAACAAACTTTCAGTTTGACCTTGTTCTAATGGACTACCACATGCCGGGATTAAATGGCGTCGAAACTTACAACATGGCAAAAAAGAGTATTACCAATTTACCACCAACGGTAGCTCTAACTGCCGACCTTTCAGAGGACGCGAAAGAGTTAGTTCTAGAAGCTGGAATGAAGGAAGTCGTTGGCAAACCCTTACGAAAGGCTGATTTAAAAAAGCTTCTAGAAAAATATTTATTAGGATAAACCAATTGTATGGAAGAGCGTTTTAATGTCACTGGAAAAGTTCAAGGTGTTTTTTTTAGAAAAACTTTTACAATTGCACTCCAAGAGCGAGGATTAAAAGGCGGGGCAACCAATTGCTCCAAAGACAAAAGCATCGTTCATTGTACGGTCATTGGCAGTAACCAGGACCGAGAAGACTTAAAGAGAGATCTCTTAAACGTTAAGAAGGTTAACACCTTAGGCGCAATGGTTAACTTCATTAAAGAGGTAGACCATGGCATAAGCTTTCATGATCATGACCTTCACACAGATAAATTGAAGAGCAAATCGATTGGACCTGGAATCAAAAGCTACCTATAAGTATAACTAAAAAAAATTATGTATTTATGGGAACGATGTTTAAATCGTCTCTTTTAAGAGAGCGAATTTCCTTAGGCAAAGACTTTAGAATCATCTCTTCAAGAGACTCAATGATTCTCTCCTTTAAAAATGAGCGGCTATGAACTAGACTAACTTCTCTCGTGGGAACAGGTGCTTTAAAACTTCTTAAATGTTTATCACGCTCAAGTTTCCCAAGTTCCTGAACAGCGAGCTCAGGAAGGATGGTGAAACCACAGCTCTTTTTAACAAGGTTTTTCAATGTCTCTAGATTTCCACTAGCAAACTCCACATTTTCCATAACCTTATTTTGACGGGCCAAACTACATATCTTAAGCATTTGATCTCTAAAGCAATGCCCTTCTTCCAAAAGCCATAAATCTTGTCCGAGTAGATCCTCATGCACCAATTGCGACTTTTGTAATAGCTCATGACCTTCGGACAGATAAGCATAAAAAGGCTCGTAAAAGAGGTGGCGCTCGATAAGAGATTCATCATTCAAAGGTGTCACAAGTAAGGCAGCATCAATTACATCATCTCTAAGGAGCTTAATAATATCTTCTGTTTGGTACTCATTAATTTTCAAGCTGACCTTTGGAAAGTGTCTTGAAAACTCACCCAAGAATAAAGGGATGAGATAGGGCGAAAGTGTGGGGATCACAGCTAAGTGGAAATCCCCCCTGGCCTCAAAAGAACTTCCTTGGGCCAAAGTATAGAGTTTTTTATGTTCTTTCAGAGTTAGTCGGGCCTGCTCAATAATCAGCAGACCCTCTTCTGTCACCATAATTGGCTTTTTTGAGCGATCAAAAATAATGAGCTCTAACTCTTCTTCTAATTTTTGAATTTGGATTGATAATGAGGGCTGTGAAACATGAGACCTTTGCGCCGCTCTTCCAAAATGTTTTTCCTCAGCAACCGCGATGAGATATTCCAGTTGAGTTATTGTTGGCATTATCCCATCCTCTATATTAGCCGATTAAACTTCTGAGCATCCACGCAGTTTTTTCATGAAACTCAATCCTTGCGCCTAACAAACTATTCGTTCCTTCGTCATTTGCACCATCAATAACGGGAAGGATTGCTTTTGCTGTTCGCACAATTTGCTCATGATCACTTAGAAGATTTTTAATCATATCTTCAGCAGAAGTTTCATGAGACGAATCTTCTTTTACACGGGATATCTCTGCAAACTCAGAATAACTTCCTGGTGCTTTTACATCCATCACCCTTATTCTTTCAGCTACCAAATCGACAGCTAAGGCCAATGCCATATATTGTCCCTCAAACATAAGGTGCAATGTTTGAAACATGGAGCCTGTCACATTCCAATGATATTTGTGAGTCTTGAGATAAAGCGTGTATGTTTCAGCTAGTAGCTCACTTAAGCCCTTTGCAATTTCAACCCGCTTTTCTTCATTGATGCCTGTATTTAATTTCATTTTAAATTTCCTTTGTTGAGGATTACTCTTTTTAATAATTTTTCATTATTATTACTAAAAAGAATAGATTCCCTATCCGGGGATGGATAAAAAGCTTAAAGAAATCCTGATAAAAAGTAATATTCATTACTATAATTTATCAGGATTTTCTAAAACTAGTTACTTCTTCTAGGGCGACGAGTACGAGACTGAGTCCCTGGACCACTTTCTCGTCCTGGTGCTGTTCTATTGCGTCTTCTCTTTTGAACTCGAACTTTTCCTTCTCCTCGCTCTCTTGAAGGGCTAGGCTTTTTAACAACTAAGGCCTCTTCCAACATGCGAAATTCTTTATTAAACTTTAAAGAATAGAAAAGTTTTAAGATTTGATCTTTAGAAAGGTCTTTGAGGTCTTCATGAAACATTTCATAAGTTTCATCTACAGTGAAGTTTTCACCTAAATCAAGAACAGCAGTTTTAAGTCCAGACATCTTTTCTATTTCATTTAAGACTTTTGCCTTCTTCAACTCATTGAGGTTCGGAAGGTTATAGCTCTCAAGTGCCTGACCTGTTTTCTTTTCAATAAATTTTAAGCGATACCTTTCTTTCGGCTCACAAAATGTAATCGCTGTTCCTTGAACACCGGCACGTCCTGTACGACCGATTCTGTGAACATAGGCCTCATCTTGTCTTGGGAATCCCATGTTAAATACAAAGTTCAGATCATTAACATCAATCCCACGAGCAGCAATATCTGTACAGATAAGTAATTGCACTTTACCGGCCTTAAAACGACCCATGGCATATTCTCTTTGAGACTGACTCAAATCACCATGCAATGGTAGCGCCTGAACACCTAGGTCAATGAGCTTCTCAGAAATGTTCTTACATTCCATTCGTGTTTCACAAAAGACAATGGCATTCGCTTGTGCGTTAGCTGCCATTATTCTTCTCAATCCCTTTACAAAATCTCTCTTATCTAAAAGACAGTAGAACTGCTTAATATCTTGGTTTGTAAGAGTTTTATCTGCAGTTTTAATAAATTGAGGAGATGAAAAGTTCTTCTCAACAAGTCTCTTTATAGGAGCTGGCATAGTTGCAGAGAACATCCAAATATTTTTCTTTGCTGGCAGCTCACTCATTATTGTTTCTACATCTTCAAGAAAGCCCATATTTAGCATTTCATCAGCTTCATCAATAATAAACTTCGAACAGTTATTTAGTTTAAGATTTCCACGACGAATAAGATCTAGTACACGCCCAGGAGTCCCAACAACAACTTGGGCCTTATCTTTTCTCAAGGCCTTAATTTGTTTTTCGTAAGAGGAACCACCATAAACTGTAGTTGAACGCAAAGTTGTAAATTTAGATAATTTTTCTAATTCTTGATGAACCTGTACGGCCAACTCACGCGTAGGAGTTAGAATTAAAGATTCGACAAAATCACTTTCATAATTAAAGCCCTCTAAAAGAGGAAGTATAAAAGCGGCTGTTTTACCGGTTCCCGTCTGGGCCTGTCCGACAAAATCACCTTTCGATTCTAGTAACATTGGAATTGCCTGCTTCTGAATAGAAGTAGGTTCTGAAAAACCCATTGAGAGTAGGGCCTCGTTTAACGGCTTGGAAAGTTCTAATTCTTGGAAAGTCATTGGCCTATCTCCTTGAGTTAAGACCCAATGGTGACCTCAGTCATAGAGGCTCCATTTTGTGCATTGTTTCAACTGCACCCTACCTCGTTAGAGGATCTAAGACCATGAATATTCGTTTTTAAGATAAGATTTACACCATTAAATGAATAATATAGATAATCTGTATTTTATAGGCCTGCGCTGGCCCACTCTAGAGTGAGCTCATCTAATTCCATGGTGTTAAGAATTTCTTTAGACCAATCTAGATGCCCGAGTCGTGAGAGTTGACGCCAGCTTACCACTTGAACGGATGTATATTCACTTTGAGAACTCTGAATTAGGCATTTCCAATGTTCTTCATCTAGAGTTGCGCCCTTATCAAGTTGCTCAAGGCATATTTGGCAGGAAATCATTTGGCATTCACTAATGGCAAGTTCTGTCGGTTCGATTTGATAGACTTCTAGTCCTTGATCCCCCTCACATAACTCACAGCGATTCTCCGACCTTTGCAATAATAATGGTTTAATATCCATGGCTTAACTCCCTCAGTTTCATAATATCTTATGGAGCAAACCATGACAAAAATCATTCTTTCAAAAGTTTCAACAAAGCTAAAATTTTTTGATTCATAACCCGAAAGGTACTTTATGAACTACTCCGATGAAGAACTCTATTCCTTAGTCAATAAAGCGGTTAAAGTCTTTTACGATAAAGTCTATGAAGACCCTTGGATGAAGGAAGTCTTTAAAGTTATCAAACAAGAGATCATAGAGAGTCAACAAACCGACTTTATGGTAGCTGCCTTTGGTGGACCAAAGCGATACTGTGGAAGGAGTCCAAAGGACGCCCATCTCCATATCTTTGTAGATGACGAAATGTGGGACCATAGAGAACGAACCCTAGAGCTAAGTCTAAGAGAGGCCTTAACTGATGAGGAACTCATCACAAAATGGCTCCGTATTGATGAGGCCTTCCGTCATGCCATCGTTAGAAAAAATGCAGGTGAATGTTCTAAACGTTACGCTGGTGACGAGATAATCAATGTTCCCGCCCCCTTTAAGAAGGCGGCTTAAGCCTCAGAAGTTTTTTCTAAGTAATAGTGGTAATCCCCAGGATAAATGGTCACTTTATTTCTATCTACTTCATAGACCTTTTTAGTTAACTCTCGCAAAAAGTGACGATCGTGACTAACAAAGACAATCGTGCCATCAAACTTTTTAAGCGCCTGAAGAAGAACTTCTCTCGATTGAATATCTAAGTGGTTTGTAGGCTCGTCTAAAACTAAGAAGTTATTATTTTGAGAAAGAAGAACGGCCAAGATAAGTCTACTCTTCTCACCGCCAGACAAATGGCGAACCTTCTTCAATACATCTTCTCCACGAAAGAGAAAACAGGCCAATAGATTCCGAAGATAACCATCACTTGCTTGTGATAGAGCAGCTTGAGTCTCTTCTAAGACGGTACGATTGGGATCAAGTACATCAAAGGAGAATTGACTGAAATAACCGACCTTGATCGATGGCCCTATTTGGACGCTTCCAGAAGAGGCATCGGTGTGACCACATATAGTCTTTAGTAAGGTAGATTTACCAGCTCCATTTACTCCGAGGACCGCCAAACAGTCTTGTCTCTTTATCGTTGCATTAAGGTTTTCAAAAACAACTTGCTCGCCTTCATTTTTTGGCCATTTTTTAGAAAGATCTTTTACGATCACAACATCATCACCACCACGAGGCGGAGTTGGAAATTCAAAGTTAATAGACTGCTCTTCATCGGGTACATCAACTAGTTGAATCTTCTCAAGCTTTTTAACTCGAGACTGTACTTGTGCGGCATGAGAAGCTCTCGCTTTAAAACGAGCAATAAAATCCTCATCTTTAGCGATACTTTCTTTTTGTTTTTTTGCTTCACTAACAAGCTGACCACGTCTTATTGCGCGCTCTTTCTCATAAAAATCATAATTGCCTGAATAAACAGTAACCCTTCGATTGGCGACTTCGACAATTTTATTGCAAACACTATTCATAAACTCGCGATCATGAGTCGTCATAAAGATAGCGCCTTCAAAACTCTTAAGCCATTCCTCTAGCCAAAGAATCGTCTCCATATCTAGATAGTTGGTGGGCTCATCCATAATGATTAAATCAGGTTTTATAACAAGGACTCTCGCGAGGGCAATCCTCATTTTCCAACCACCAGAGAACTCGCCAATATCTTTATGATGTTCCTCAGGCATTATCCCGAGACCTGTTAAGACTTCTTCTGCTCGAGACTCAAGGTCATATCCACCTCGTTTCTCAAATTCGGTTTGAACATCTCCCATCTTAATTAAGATTTCGTTCATCTTATCAGGATCTAACTCAGGGTCGGCCAATTGATTTTCAAAAACAGATAATTCCTTTTGCAATCGCTCTACTTTTTCATCACCCGATAGCACCACTTGAAGGGCTGACTTACCGGCCAACTCTCCTACATTTTGAGAAAAGTACGCCATTCTTAGTTTTTCAGGAAAACTAATTTGCCCTTCATAGGTAGTATCCTCACCTATAATCATACGAAAGAGTGTTGTCTTTCCAGTGCCATTAGGACCAACTAAGCCTACTTTTTCACCAGCATAAATCTGAAGGCTGACATTGGAGTAGAGAAGCTCTCCCCCTTGCATTTTATTTAATTGGCTTAAGCTGAGCATAAATATCCTTTTACCCTAGATAAAAGTTAAGTTAACACGATTTAAACAGTATCCCAGAAAAGGCAGAGGTTTTAAAGTTCTCGTTAAAGGCCTCTAATTTATTCGGGCCTTCTTACGAGTATAATCAAGAACATGAAGTTGGAAACGATCAGAGAGTTCTTCGCTCACTTTGATACCACGAATACTATTGCCTCTCTTATCAAGTCGAGGAGAATAGATGGCCATACCAAGTACCCCAGGCACGACTAAAAGAATCCCCCCAGAAATACCACTTTTTGCAGGAAGGCCAACGTCAAAGGCCCACTCCCCACTGTAATTATACATGCCACAGGTAAATAAAATGCTTAAAACATGACGAAGGTTTTCTGAAGAGAGACACTTAATACCCGTGATAGGATTTTGTCCATCATTGGCAAGGGTTGCGCCCATCAAGGCCAAATCGTGGGTGTTCACAAGAATTGAACACTGCTTAAAATAAAGATCTAATACTTCACGATACTCTTTGGTCAAAATATTGAAGTGGCGCAAAAGGTGAGCAATCGCCCAATTTTTGTGACCATTTTCATTTTCAGATCGATAGGTTTCTTCATCAATTTTCAACGAGCGACCAGCAAACTTGCCAAAATAATCCAAGAGTTCCTCTTCGCGTGTTGCCTTCTCTCTCGGATTGATTAAACCACTCATAACAATGGCGCCAGAGTTTACCATTGGATTAAAGGGTCGATTTTTATCATCTAACTTAATAATCGTATCGTAATCTTCTCCGGTTGGTTCCATCCCAACTTTGCTTTCTACAAACAGGCTTCCATGTTGTTCCAAGGCCAAGGCAAAAGAGAAGGCCTTAGAAATAGACTGAATCGTAAAATCACGAGACACTTCCCCCTGCTCAAAAACTTCTCCATCAACAGTGACTGCAGAAATTGCAAATGAGTCGGGGTCAACAGCACTTAGTGCCGGGAAGGCTTGAGATACCTGCCCAGATAGATCTGTTGAGTATTTGCCGAAAACTTCTTTTAGAAACGATTTAAAATTTTTGTCCATTTTATTTATTAACCTCTTGAGTAAACTCTCTTACTTGTTCGGCGACAATATTTAAACTGTCTGCCCAAAAGGCTGGTTTAGTAATGTCTTTAGAGAGGTGTTTTTTAATGAGATTTTCTGCCGTCATTCTTCCTGTGTCACGCAGGATATTATGGTAAAGATCTTTAAAGTCACTTCCGTACTTATCTTTTTGACCATAAATCCCTAATGAGAAGAGGTAACCAAAGAGATACGGGTAATTATAAAAGCCAAGAGAAGATATTGAAAAATGAAGTTTATTCGCCCAAAACATATCATCATATTCTGTAAGGGTATCTTCATACCAACGTTTCCAAGCACTGTTCATTAAAGTCTTCATCTCGTCAGGAGATTGAGGACGGACCTTCCTTGCCTCGACAAGCTCTTTTTCAAATTCATAACGTGCAGGAATATTAATTAGGAGGGCCGCAGCGCTCTCCGCATTTTGCCACATAATTTTTAGGCGATCTTCTCTATTCACCGACTTCTCTAGCAGAGCTTTTTTTACAAGTGTTTCAGCAAAGATAGAGGCCGTCTCTGCAAGAGTCATGGAGTAATGAGTTTCAGTGATCGGCATATCTCTCATAACCCAATTATGATAAGCATGCCCTAGTTCATGGGCCAGGGTAATAACATTGCCCATACTACCAGTATAGGTCATAAAGACTCGAGGCTCGCGAGTTCTCGCAAACTTTGTACAATAAGCACCAGGAGATCTGGACTCTGTAGGCCTGGCATCAATCCAACCCTTATCGGCCATCATTAACGCAAACTCTCCCATCTCTGGAGTAAGTTCTGAGAAAGCTTCAGCTATAATATTGATGGCTTCTTTAAACGAAATTAAAGTTTCACCTTTTTCACCGAAACTTGGTGCAGGAGCAATTAAATCATAGGGAGCTAGTTTTTCAATGCCCATCAACTTGGCCATAGAGCCGAGGGCCTCTTGGCCTATACTTCTTTGCTCATAAGTTTCATTCATTAAAGCATCGAGAGTTGCTCGTTCTATTCTGCTCTGATGGCAAGATACATCAAGATAATGCATCTCTCTTTTTTGCCCACGAGACTCATTCATTTCTAGTCGCCAACCATTTATTGCATTAAGAATAGCAGCAGCAGATTCCTCATGCACTTTCCAAGCATTATTTATTCCATTATAAGCAGCTTCCCTTTTGCTGCGATCTCCCTCACGCACAATACTGGCCGCACGAGCAAGACCAATGGTCTCTTCTCCAAGCTGGACTTTCATTGATCCTGAGAGAGCGTTATAGAGTTTTCCCCAGGCATGAAGGCCATCTTGACCAAGACCACTTACGAGAACTTCTTCAGAGGTGCTAAGAAGAAAATCACGTAACTTTCGAGAGTGCTCCAACTTAAAAGTAAACTGAACCATTTCCTCACTCTCTAAAAGTTCACTTATAAATTCATCTGTTGCCCTTTGAAGAAAGAGTTGTAATGGTTTTTCACCCTTTGAAAATTTTGAATTTAAAATTCCAAGGCGCCCGCTTAAATCCTTTGCTTCAATATGTGCGGCATCCGTACTTAACTGACAGGAAGCAAAAGTCATTATCGTCATAATTTCAACGGATATTTCTAAACTCTCTTTGAGACAGTATTGCACCTCATTTATAAGACCAGAGGGTAAATCCCTTTTTTCTTCAAGGGCCTCAATGGCATCAGCAAAAACATTCGTTTTCCCCGAGAAAGTAGTGATCCGAACACCCAGGTTTTCCACATCATTTATGAGCGCAGGATCGTTAAAACCCGTGTATATGTTTTGGTTATTCCATACAGTTGTATCTTGAATACTGTTCATGAGTATAAATCCTTGGATGAGAGGTGCTTTAACCTAAACCATTAGGCCCATTCAGACTAGGGCACAGCACCATTGTCTACTATAGCAAAGTCTTAAATCTCAACATATAATGTCCTGATGATTGAAAAGAAAACTGTTATAGATGAGTTAAAAGCTAACATTCAAAAAGAGCTCGATGCTGCCAAGCAGGCTTATGACACAAGTCACAAGCATGCCACTGATCAGGACCTAAAGGCAGATGGTAAATACGACACTCGTAGCATTGAGGCGGGCTACCTAGCTGGCGCTCAAATGAAGAGAGTGAATGAGCTGGAAGAGGAATTCAAACTTATTGAAGAAGTAAATATTGATCATAAGCCTGATATGGTTAGTGTGGGCTCTCTTATTTCACTAAGACATAATGGTCAGGAACGTTTCTACTTTATTAGTTCCACCTCAGGTGGAACGATGATCAATGTAGAGGGGCAAGTCGTTCTAATCATCTCTGCCTTTTCTCCAATTGGTACAGAGGTTCTAAGCTTAAAAGCTGGTGAGTCCTTTGAGGTTGAAGTAGCGGGAAAAACTAGAGAGTATGATCTGATCGGTATTTGGTAAAATCGACGCCATTTAACAAGAAAGATACCTCGACATTTTTGTCTATAATCTCTTTTAATTTTTCTTTTTGAAAGAATTCATGGATTCCCTTATCTGCCTTTAAACTGTTGCAACGCCTACAAAGTAAAATAGCATTACTGACCCAATAACCCTCTATATGTTTCATCATCAAATTCCCTCCAAGGCTTTTGGGAATAAAGAAATGATCGCATTCTAACTTTATTTTAGAACGGTCACAGTTAGCACAGCGGTGATCATATATTTCTAAAAGATCGAATAAATAGTCTCTTTTAAACTTTCTTTCTAAGCCATTGCTGCGCTTAAAGCCTTTCTCATTGTATATATAATTTTTGGGGTCAAAACCTATGCCTCCATTATTTGAAGCAATCAAGAATGACTTTTTCACCAACTTCATCTTTAGGTACTTTCTATAAAGTCCTAAGAAAAGAGGTAAGCATATGAAAACTAAAAGCAGAGTAAACGAACTCTTTCCAATACCATCCATAATTTACAGCGTTCTATGCCCAAGGAGTGCAGATTACCTAAATTTCGTATAAGGTGCCCTTTATGAGAAAGCTTTTATCATATATTGCACTTGTCCTAATTACCTTAATTATCCCCTTTCAGACAAGAGCAGCTTTTAACCTCACAATTGAGCTCTCTGACAAAAGCCTGGTAACCGGTGAGTTTATTGAAATCTATCACGACCGTTGGTTTTACGAGCAAGCTGGTCCCCATGTTGCGAAATTCATACTCCTTTTCGAAGTTAATAATAACAAACCAGACTTTTACTTTCACCCTCTTGAACAAGTAAAGAGAGTGTTGAGAATGAAAGAGCAACCTTCGAAATATAAGAGATATTTAAAAGAACATAATCTTTATTTTAAAAACCACTTAGTCTCCGACGCCAGCGTTTTAACAGGTAACGAAGGACACCATAAGCTTGAAAAAATGTATGGAAACTTTGCCTGGGACATAGGTATCCTCGATGAGAATAAGTCCCAATTCGAGCAAGATGGAAGTGAGCTAGAAAATTACTATATCTTCGAAAAGGATGTTTTAAGCCCTTTATCAGGGCTTATCGTAGGAAAGGTTGATGGAGAAGAGGACAACACACCAGACCTAACCTTCACAAGTGATCTTTCTAAAAAAACAAATAACTTTCTAACGATAAAAGTATCTGAAAAGATTTACCTATCAGTCGTTCATTTCAAAAAGAATTCTATTACGGTAGACATTGGCGATGAAGTAGCCGCCCATCAAGTACTGGGTCAAGTTGGGAATTCAGGAGTTAGCTACATCCCCCATCTCCATTACACTCTTTATACTTATATTAAAAAGTATGACCGCTTTATTTCTATTCCTGGATTTTTCGAAGAATAAAAAAAACCTCAGACCTTTTTAAGAAGAACGCCCACACAGTTTGTTCTCTTGGCCTGAGGCTTTGAATCGACCCCTCGATTAATTACATTATGCAAAATCAAGCCATCGACTTGAAGCATCATTTTCTGACATATTGTCAGAAAATATCCAATATCTTCTTACTGCTCGCTCTAAAATCATCAACTATTATCAAGAAATCAATCTCCATAATGTGAAGAAAAAATTACCTAAGTAACTAAAATTAATAGAGCCTTAATTAGTTAAATTTAAATTCAAGTACCAAAAACACGAGAAAAGTACAAATAACCGTCTGTTTTTACTGATTAAAAATGGCTAATACGTGCAGGAACAATATGCCATAATTGACCAGAACAACGCTTGGGAGATATAAAGAATTCATGACAATACAACAAATAAATCTGAACCCATTGCCTCACTTAAGATTCTCCAACGATGAAAAGGAGGAGTTCTATAGAGTCCCGAACTCCTACTACACCATCACGAATGGTAGTGATCATTTTCTGAAGTTCTCTCCAAACCTCTGCGACCTTTTAGGCTACACGTATGAGGAGCTCTCTAGGGCATCTTACTTTAACCTCATTCACCCTGATGACCTTAAAAGTACAATGGCGATGACCCTAAGTCTGGCGGCGAGAAGGGATGCTCAAGATACAATGAGCCAATTTACCAACCGCTTCCTTACAAAGAATAATAAAGTGGTTTGGTTACAGTGGTCGGCTAAAGTTTCAACTAATGGCCAAATATATTCTGTCGCCCATGAAGTAACTTCTCTAATGAGTAAGACTCATCCAGAACAAGGGCTAAAGACAAGAGACCAGCTCATTGAAGATTTCACAGAAACAGAATTACAGATTTTTTCTTTTCTTGTTCAAAGAGTTGGATCTTGCGTTACCAAGCAAGAACTCTACGGTCACCTTTATGGAGATATTAAGGTTCAAGATCAAACTATTAATGTCCACATCAGTAATCTACGTAAGAAAATTAAGGGATCAACCTACACCCTTAAGACTGCAGGGAAAGGTCGTTGGAAGATGCTTAATAAGTTTGAAAGCTTCTAATTAGCGACATCTATTGAAGTGAGTAAGCCTAGTAAATATCCCACAGGTCGGCTCCGCCATAAGGTGTATCACCTGAGAGCTTTTCAACTTTTTTACAATCTTTTAGCTCAACCTTTAGGTAGCCTACATATTCTTTTTCAAGAGTAAGTTCACCATCCATTATAGGAAAAAAACTTTGTATATTTAAGTCTTTGATCTGGATGTAATCGTTACTACACTCTCCGGCTCTTTTCATATTGATGATTCTCTTAAAGCCTTTTTGGCCAATCGCCGTAATTATTTGATTCGCATATTTAGTTAGGTCAATCTCAGTTTTAAAGTTCTTCTTTAGTGATAAACCTACAATAGTACGGCCTTGCCCATTACCAACAGTAACTCCGCCTCCAAAAGCATTAAGTCCTAAAAACGCCAGGATAAGAAAAGACAATCCTAAAATTTTCTTCATTGCTTGACCTCTGTCAGGGGAAATAACTGTATATTAAGTTGATATACATCGGTTACATCTTCGAGTTGTTCTGTCATCTCGTTAATTTCTTTGCGCAGCTCTCTGATTTTTTCTTTAAGTACTAATAAGGTTTCTTTATTCATAGGAATCGTTCCACCATTAAACTCTCTTAAGTCCCAAGGTCCATCATCTAGATACTGCATGGCCAAGTTAATCATATTTCGATGATAAGGGATAACGGCCATGCTTTGAATTTCTTCAGGAGTATCGAGAGCACCTTTGGCCTGCCTTAACCCCTTTTCCTGATCGTATTCAAGCAATCCTATTTTCAACAAATCATTAATCGCGTTTTCAATATTTCTCGGTGACACTTTTTTTCTTAAACGAGAACAGATCCATGGGACATCATTCACAAAGTCCTTGCAATCAACAAGGACATAGAGGGCAACATAATGCCACTTACTTAGAAAGTTAAACTGCTCAGTTGCTAAAACAGAGAAACCTTTCTTTTTCTTTTCAGTAATGATTTCGTGAAAAATGTCGACTTTCTTATCGTGATCAATTTCTTGATTGTAGCTAACGAGTAACTCAAAATAAGTAGAGTCTTGTTTTCTTTTAAACCCTATGGCCTGTTGATATTTTTTCAAGGTTGCATGAGTGAGGTTTCTTTTACCATCCATAACCATTTTCAAATGGCTTGGTGAGGCGATTCCGGCCATTCGAGCAAAGACTCGATAACTATAATCAACCGAGCTTTCTTTCTTCTGATGGTAAAAATCTTTTAGGAACTTTCTATAATCTAAATACTCTCGCACTTGAGGGTATTGAGAACTAGGTATCATCAACTTTCCTTGGATATTTTAACAAACGTGAATTAATCAGTCGCAAGTTTACCTGTCAATTTCTTAGGAGGAGAAATACATCGACTAAACAAATAAAAAAGGAAATCACATAGAAATTCAGTATTTAGAAACTTAAGCTGTACTCAAATGTGTACAGCAATTTTATTCACATGTGTGTAACAAACGCCCCTTCTACACAAACGTGAAAAAAAGCCCTCCTAAATATCCTTATAAAGAGGAATGATCTCACCTTCTTGTAAATCTCCGTACACATTTGAATACAGTTTTTAGTTACATTTCTTTATTTCACAAGACCAAATGAATACAGGTCGTTAATCATAATTACACCCAATCTTAATTTTTTTTTGAGATTTAACTTTTTACACTTGGAGAATGTGATGAAAAAACTAATTGCAACTGTAGCGCTTCTTGCTTCTACTCTTTCTTTTGCTGGATCAACCGCCGTAGTATTTGTTCGTGGAACTTCTGAAGCTCAAGTTGAGAATAGAATGATGGCGAAAGTACAAGAGATCAATCGTAGCCATAGCACTTACATTGGTGGTCAAAACTGTGAAGGCCCAAAAGTTTATGCTGCTACTGCACCTAAAAAGAGCTACAGAGTAAATCGTTTTGGTGAGCTTGAAGTACAATGGACTGCAACGATCAAAGTAAGCTGTAGAAACAACGACTAGTCTGAGAGTTACATTTAAGATTGAAAAAAGAAAGCCCTCTAAGACAGAGGGCTTTTTTATAAGTGGTCAGTTAGAGCATCTTGTCCAAGATGAATCAGTCGACCTGATGAAGGATCTGAAATTTCCAAGATGGCCTCTTCTACATCTCTGATTGCCGCACGTAACTCAAGACATATTTTATTTTTATCTTCAGTATAAGGAATTTCTCTACACAGTTTTGCTAATCGTCTTTGAGAAAGAAAGGCCTTATATCGCGCCCATTCTGAGTATAAAATATCGTGGGGATCCACAAGCTTGCAATCATCAAGCTTAGAGACATCATTGAAATTAACTTTATCAGGGATAAAACTTTGAACAAAAGTAGTCCTCTCACTTCCCTCAGTTAAAGCACTTGCTCTGTGGACGACCATATTTCCCTGTTGAAGGATGGCCATTCCAGCTCCGGGAAACTCGACTTTAACAATATGAGGCTCTGATTCTTCACGGATCATTGCCTTAATGGCCTGACCTTTTGTGCATTTAAAATATTCGAAGTGACCACCTTTATAAGCGGTAGGGTCACTTACCATTAATACATAATCAAGGGTGACAGTATCCGTATGCCATCGGTCAACTTCTCTTCCCTTCTCTTCAGGACATAAATTAATATGACCTTGATAGAGGGCCATTGGATGCGGCAAAACCTTAACGCCTGCAATTTTTGAAATGTGTTCATTTACTTCAGGGTTTAAGCAAAAATCCCTTATAAATGGAGAATAAAAGGCACTGCCTCTTATAAAGTTGGCCATTCGTTCACTATTTTTACGATGGACCTTCAAAGCTTCAATAGAGTCCCTCAAGGCCTTAAGCCCTGACTCGGAAAGCAAGCGAAATGGTGTAGTGACAGCAATTGGATAAGGAGCCTGATCAATAATATCTTGGCGATAGCCAAACTCATCGAGCCCATAAACCTTTTCAGGCATCTCTAATTGTAAATGCTCTTTTGGGTTGAACTGAGGCCCATCTTTAATTCCGTCAATATTCTCTGGTACTCTAAAAAATTCGTTCATCATTCCTCTATCTTTCAATTCTTACTAAAGTGCCCCTAAGATGCCATATTTTAATGAGCAGGTGGCTTAACTCGAAATATTTACAAGTGATTGGCGACTAATTTAACAGGCAAAGAAATCATTTCAATAGATAAGTAAAATCACCACGATCCGAGTAAAAACAATCACTTAAACCACATTCAAAGTAAATATTAGAAACTACTTAGGAGAAACTCCAAGGTCTATTAAAATAGTGAGATCCACTAAGACCACTATATATTAGACAATAAATAGGAGAATTAAATGAAACTACTTACGGACCTTATTCTTATGGCATCAATAACGGGATTGTCTGCAGCTGAAGATATTTCTGGTGAGTGTCGTCAAATCTTTGAAGAGAAATGTAAAAATAAAGATCTGCAAGCGTGTATGAAAAATAATGTTGGAAATACAAAACTGGAGACATGTACAGGTGTTCTCCTAAAAGAAGCAGATGCTCCTAAACCAGTGCAAAGTCTGCAGGCAGAAAAGCTTTTTGATTCAGGAAAAGCGAATTGCTTTACTGCAGTTGCCAACCATTGCGGGACTATGGAAGTTCCAGAATGTATTGCTAAGAAAGGTCATGTCTTCTCAACAGGTTGTCGTGACCTTTACTCAGAAATTCAAGAACAACAGGTAAGACTAGACAGCATTGGAGGTTCTTGCTTTAAGAGTAATTTAGACTCCTGACAAAAGAATTTTGATGTTCCCTTAACTTCATATACTGGATTTATTAAGGGCCTAAAAAGTGTAGAAGCCTGTGTCTCTGAAAAAATCTTAGCAAATTCGAGCTGCGTAGAAGAAATAGAGGCAGACGCAAAAGCTAGACGTGAAGCCGCAGAAGCTGCTTCTGATACTAAGTCCTAGCGAGCGCTAAACTTTATAAAAGTTAAAAATTTCGATTACACCACTGACAAAAATAAGTCGCTGGTCCCGTTCTTATAGCGCTAAATGGATTGCTGCAAAGGGTGGGATCAGAGACAATCCCCTGCCCATCGAGGTGGCACCTTGAATAAGGCTCACATTTTGGTCTGGTCCCTGTACCGTAGCTATTGTAAATACCACCAGAAAGAGTACACATTGCCGGGCCTCCAGTTGAGCTGAAGCATGCATAGAGAGTGTGGGAGCCAGAGTTCACATAAACCATAACTTTAACCTTTAAAAGACTATGCCTCGCTACATTCAAAGAGGGAGTCCCTTCATAGGTAGAGATGTAAATTTCCCCATTAACCACATCAATATTAGGACTTGTTAAGCTATCTCTTTTCAGCCCCGTTCTTAAAAGAGTGTTTTCTAGCTTTAATCTAATATCTTTTAATTTATTTCCCACTGGACTACGCCAACCGTCATTTAATACCTCTGTAGATCCTAAGAGGTTGGTGGTTATCGGTAGTAAACTAACTCCATTAGCAGTCAAAGCTCCGCCTAAACTTTTTCCACTCAGAATAGCTGTACAAATCTGAGGATCTTCAAATTGCTCTCGCAATATTTCATTAATTCTTAGATATTTTTCACTCTTTGAAATTATTTTAATTTGGGATTCAACATTGTGACTTAAGCGCATTAGATAGAACGCGCCAGCACTTACCGCTGCTGCCAAAAATAGCACCATAATTAAGGCAGACCCACTTTGATGTGAAATAATTTTATTTCTTTTTAAGGACATTCTAAACAAGTAAACCATCTCGCTACGTTAGTAATCGTTTGAGTACATTTTTTTCCACAAGAAACACTATGGTTCCAAGTGACAATACCAGTTTGAGATGCCGAGCTTCCCGTGGGACAGCTACCAGCGCTCGTAAAGGGATTATCTTCAGCTAACCCATAATCACTGCTACAAGGGCTCCCATCGGAGGGAGTTGGGGAACAAGTCAAAGTTTTGTAGGTTCCCTTTAACAAGCAAGAATCTGCCACATCACATTGGTTACTCGCGGCATCATAAGTACCTAGGAGTGCATTACACACTTCTGCCACGTCCTTAGATTCATTACAGGTAATAATCTCACCAGTTGTTCTTGAGAGAACTGGCACAGTATAGAAATGACTTGTCTCTCTCTTCCCTTGTCTAAGAATCATTTCAATTTCTAGCGTTGTTTTCAATAGATCTTCGGTACCCACTTTAATTTTTGGAAGTGAAGAACTAAGATCTTGCCTCGCCTGTAGAGAGATGATCTCTATTCCTTCAATATTTTGACCAGTCGCAAGTGTTGTTGCTCCAAGATAATTCCAATTGCTAAAGGAAACATTAGAAAGAGTTGATCCAACGGTCATACCGACTAAGTCAGTACATCCTTTACCGGAATAAATGTATCTGGACAGAGCGCCTGTAAAGTCATTCCTTTTAACAAAGTTCTCGCCTCTTGTTTTTACTTTAGAGAGTTGTCCAGAAAGGTTCATAGAACCCAAGGCCACAATTCCAATAAGACCTGCTGCCACCATAACTTCCACAAGGGAAAACCCAGAGGAAGATTTTGTCATTTTTTGCACAAATCCCGACTTCACAAGTCACCTACTGTTGTAATTTAGTTAACGCCCTTATAATCTTAATGCCATTAGACTCCTTTAACAAATGAATGCTTATGAGCTCTCAAAGAAAACCAAATACCAAGCCCCTGCTTATAGCGCTCGCGATTTTTGCTGGGGGGATTGCCTATTATTTGAGTCAAAATGAAACAAAAAATGATTCGACAGATTTAAACACTAAATCAATAAGACTCGTGGGAAAAGCAAAAGCACCTCTCTCTATAAAGAACAACAAGGACTCTCCGTACAACCAAGACGGAGAACTAGCTCTTGAGAACATGACAGAAAGTGAAAAGAAGACCATCAAGTTCAAGGCTAACCCTGTACTCAAAACTGAACTCGAAAAGAAGAAAGAAAAACAAAAGATTATTCGCCAAGAATTTAAGAACCTCATTAAGGCCGACTTTGAGATGCCAGAAAATTTAGATTACGTAAATATGGACTTGGATGAGGGAATAGCAGGAGTTTTTGGAACAGGAAGAGGTGACATCTTAGGCTTTACTGCACTAGCAAAGGAAGGAAGTATTTCTACAAAAATGGCAGTGGGCTACTTAAATGATTCTAGTAGTGGACTTCCCTTTTCAGGTAAAGTTCAATTCTCTGAAAAGGCAATCATGAAGATTAATAACCCTCCAGGAACAAATATTCGAGAAGTCCTTGTTTATGAGTCATCAAACCCCTCTTTTAAAGCTGCTCTTTTAAAAAGAAGTGACAACAAAGGTACCTATCTAATGATCCTAGAAGCGGACCCATTGCTCTATAGTAATAATGAAGGCTATTTAGATAAACTCCTTTTAAATTTTAAAGCCAAGGGACCGTGAACAGACTCTCTGGAAATATTTATTCTTTCTTTTTTGCCCTTTGTTCTTTGGCCTATGAGTTTATCTTTATCAAAGCGGCAACGGCGATTCAGGGTGGCCAGGTATTTAAATACAATCTGACAGTATCACTTTTCACCTTTTCCCTTGGGGTTGGCTCCCTTTTATCGCAGAAGTTCATTAACAAGAGTCCCCTTGCAATATTGTTTAGAATTGAATTGGCCCTATTTGCTGCAGGATTGTTAGGACCAATATTTATTCTCATGAGTCACTCAATGATTCTTTGTAATACTTTTATCATCCTCGTGGGTGTTCTATCTGGCTTTGAATTACCACTTCTCTTTAAGCTAAACGAAGATAGAGACCATGAGGTTTTGGCCTGGGACTATATTGGAATGTTTCTAGCTTCTATCCTCATTCCATTATTTTTCCTTCGAACGATTGGTCTAGGGGCGACAACCATTCTTATAAGCTGCCTAAACTTAACCTTTGCTCTTAGTTTGGTCAGAAGCAAAAAGTCTATTAAATGGCTCACCCCAGTGCCTATTATCATAGGAGTCCTGTTTACTTATTATCACTTAGAAATAAATCAGTTTTTATCTGACCTTTATCTACAGAAGGTTTTATGAAAAATATAACTTTCTTAATTGTTAATATTAGTACGAGTTTATCTAGTCTTTACTTTTACCTCCTAATGACAAAAGAACTCAGTCAGATAACTGGGGAGGAAACGTTCTATCAATCCCTAGGCCTTGGACTCTACTTGCTGCTAATGGGTGCAGGAGCTTATTTCATTCGGCCAAAAGAGCTTTATCAAGATAAGATCAAACAATTAATTAAACTGGAATGGGGCACACTATTCACCGGAGCGACGGCACCCATAATGCTCTATCTCTACCTCTATATTGTGACAGCAAAAGGCTTCTATGCCCCTGTCAGCCCACAGGATATTAGCTTCATTCCCACGGCAATAATTGGACTAATAGCGGTTAGCTTCATCGGCCTATTCACTGGTGCCCAGCTTCCAATATTTCTAAAAATTGGATCAGAGAATAAGAATGTTATTCTATTTTCCAATTACTTTGGGGCGCTACTTGCAGGCCCAATATTAAATCATTTAATAGGACTTCAGGTAAATTTGAGTGGTCTAATTTTCTTTGGCATTTTCATTAGTCTGTCGACTTTATTTGGCTATTTATACTTATCAAGAAAATTTTCAAAAATATGGATAACCATACTTCCGATCATTCTATTATTTTTCGTAGGAAATTATACTGTTCCATTAGTAAAATCCTTTCTTGGTGCTTATTACTTTGGCCTAAAAGTTAACCACTGGCATGAGCTTAAAGACTTTAATAAAACAGTGAATAGTGTTGGAGAAATTACGACTATTAAAAGCCCCTATCAAGATATTCATCTGGTTAGAGAAAAGCCCCTAAAAAATAGTCTTTCTCCCGGTAATTTCACTCTTTACCTCAATCATAAGCCCCAGTTTGATTTTATGAGTTCCCCTACTTATCACGAAAGTATGTTATTTGGGGCTCTTAATCTCAGCCAAACTCTTCCTAAAAAGGTTCTCATCCTCGGGGGTGGTGATGGCATCTTATTAAGTTATATTTTAAGAAACTTCCCATCAACAGATGTTACTCTCGTTGAATTAGATTTTGAGGTTTTAAATATTTCAAAAGAAGTGCCAGCTCTCATCTACCTTAATCAAGGTATTTTGAACCAAAAAGACAAATATAATTTAATTACCGAGGATGGTTTTAATTACATAAGAAAAAGTAGCGCAGTATTTGATGCGATATTTATTGATTTCCCCTATCCTTATAGTGACGAGTTGTTATCTCTTTATAGCCAAGAATTTTATCAAGTTGTTCATAGAAGATTGGCGAAAGATGGTTTTATCGTCATGGACTTTCCATTAACAGACAAATTACAAGGCGAGGCATCCCCCTTGGCCCATAGAGTGACCAAGACATTACATAAGTCTGGCTTTAAATCCTTATTACCTTTTGGCCCTTATAGCTCCTTTATTTACGGTGAAGTAAATCAGAGAGAGTTAAAGTTCCATTACGATAAAATGAATCCCAATTTAAAACTTTCAACCACCTTAAATTTAGTATCCCTAAAACACCTATTTAAACCACTAGAGAAAACCCTTAAACCGATAAGTTTATTTTATGGTCAATAGATTCATCTTGTTAATTCTGATTCTAAATACTGGGCAGTCTATGGCCCACACTAAGCTTGTTCAAAAACTGGTAGAGGACAAGGAATATTACTCACACTACTTAAGTTCCTTTTCAAAATGGTTCAACAAGAATATCTATTCTTGGGAAACAACATTCAATAATCAAAAATTTGAATACATGCTAAAGCAACACCAACATTGGTTTATTAAAGGAAGTGTTCTCAACAAAAGGGAAATACTATGGGGTATTGGCCACAATCAGAAGACAGATAAAATATTTTATGTCCTAAGGTATCATCAAAAAGAAAACCCTGGTCACTTTGTTATCTGGCGCTCAGACAAAGAAGGTCCCTGTCACGAAGATCAGGAGACTTTAATATGTAGCGATGAAACAAGTACTTATACAGTTCAAAAAAACAAAGGAGCTTTAGAGAACTTCCCTTTAACAAAGAACAAACACTTTATTTTTCAAGAGTTTGTAGATTATCAAAGGAATTATTTTACCAAAGGTGCTCTAAGTAGCGTCTTTTATCGTTTAAACAATGTTCAAGCGGAATGGTTACCAGCACCTCTCTTAAAAATCATTTATAGAATTGGAATGGAAACCAGACTTCCTTTAGATAAAATCGAAATAACAAATAATCATGAAGTTATAATTTATTATCCTTAAAAGATGTAAATGAGTGATATCACCGAACCAAATATTCACCATGAAAGAAGATACTTCTATCTTTTAGATCTCCTGCGCCTCATGAGTATGGTGGCAATCATATCTTTCCACGCAAATGAATTTATCTTCTATACATTAAATTTCCCATTAACTGAAAAGACTAATATTTTCCCATATTTTGATATTTATTCTCGCTGGATCCCCTTTAGCGGTCAGACCATCATTGCACTTTCATTTTTCTTATGGGGAATACGAAAGAAGTCCTTTGATACTTTTACCTTATATCTCCTGCTTTTTATTTTCGGCCATATAATCGTAACGGCCAACTTCAATGAGCCAAGCATGATTTTAAAAAGCATTGAATGGGATATATACCCCTTTTTGGCGATAAGTTTCCTCGTTATTCGTTTTAGTCGTAAATTTTCTTCCACATCTAAGAAAGCGCTCATTCTTGTTAGTGGACTCCTACTCTTCATTCAACCAAATATTATTCAAAGTAACTCTTCCCTTAATATTTTTAATGGCATGTTATGGTCAACATGCAGTAGTGGAGGAAGTGGTGCATGGCCATTGTTTCCTTGGCTTGCTCTGCCAATACTTTTTTATCATGGAGGAGAAGTCGTAAGAGAAAATATCGGACAATTTGAAACGTTTCAAAGTTGGGAAAAGTTTTTTTGGCCTGTTATTTTATGCTTAAGTCTCTTCGCTCTTATTAGTTTCTATCCAGGTAGTCTCTATGATGTTCACATTGGATCTAAGTTTTATTGCCAAATGCTAAATCTCGCCCCAATGGAATTTTGGTCTTACTTTGTTTGGGTTTTATTTATTTTGAGGATTAGTCTTATAAAATCCTTTAATGTCTTAATCTCAAAGAAATGGCTCTTTAGAAATTTAAGAAAGCTATACTGGAATTCTCATTTTGGACTGACTTATATATACCATATACTCCTTCTTTATCTAGGAGCACAATTTGATAAGTTTTTTTTCGAAAACCCCTTAATCTTTGACCTCTACTTTATAATGCTCTTTCCTTTGCCAGAGTTGATGGCAAGAGTGCTTAAGAAAACATTTCAATCATTAAGAAGCATAAAGAAGTGATCCCTGTGGATGGTCTCTCTTCCACAAAATTCCATCTAAGAAATAGTGTGTAAAAAGAGCTCCTAGGATTAAGGAGCGCCCCACATGGTGGAGAAATATATTCACAGAGTAGAAGATAATTTTTTCCATTAAATAATAATCAGCAAGTCCCCCAAATATAATCACAAAGACAACTCCAATTAAACAGCTTTTATTAAAAATGGCTTTTCGGCTTTTTTCAATTAGAGAAATGTACGCCACACCATGAGAGAGGATCAAAGGAACAAAAATTTCATTCACATTCTTAGAGAGAAAGAAACTATAGAAATATAAAAAAGTCATCACCAAAGGAAATGTGATGGAAAATAATGATCTCCCATTTCTTAACCTTTCTGCGATTAACATAAAGATCAGGGAACAATAAAAGACTTGCAAGTAAAACAAGATTTTTGGTGATTGAAAGAAAAAAAGATATTTTAAAGGATAAGTATCAGTGATCGGAAAATCACTTCTGAAGTGAAAGGAAATCAAGGCCACTGTATTTAATAAATAAAAGAGAGGCTTAAAAAGCCTGTTTCGGCTTTCGCCAGATATTTTCCCATACCAAATGGATATACCAAAAGACTGTTTTAAATTATGAATAAAAGTAGCATAAATGACTAAAGTCTAAACATATGGGAGAGAGTAAGCAAAAGCACCATAAAATAGTACGGAAAAAATTATGAGTGGGTAGAAGATCTGCTTAAAGTCCTCCTTACTTTTAAAACCATAGCGAAATATGGTCGTGTAGACATGACCTGCATCGGCCAAATAATAAGCGGCGACCAAAAGTCCCATATTTAATAGGCCTTCATTTTTAAAAAAATTCAAACCAAGTATCGCCAATATTCCAGGGAGGAAAAATGACAGGAAATCCATTTTCTTACTCGATAGTAAACTCATGTAAAAAGGATACAAGAGGTGTGCACCATAAGTCTTCTCTGCCACTTCAGCAGTTTGCGCTCCGTCCCATTTACAGGCACGTTAAACCTTTCAGCCTAGACGAAACTAACAAAACCATTTAGCCTCGTAGGGTCCATTTCAACGGGGTCTTATGACACTTTTACTTAAGCAGATTTTTGGATTTTTAAAGCTTCTTAATTCTGATACGGGTACTATTTCATTGAGTATGGGAGTTGCTCTCGGATTCGTTTTAGGGATGTCACCTCTATTGAGCCTTCAGGGGTTATGCATTATTTTATTTGCCCTTATCTTTAGGGTTCAAATTGGCGCTGTCTTTATCAGCTCTTTCTTCTTCAGTTTTGTGGCCTATCTCCTCGATCCTGCCTTTCATACCATTGGAGAGAAAATCCTTCTAAACCCTGGTCTTACCTCTCTTTGGACAACCCTTTTTAATATGCCACTCGTTCCACTGACAAAGTTTAATAACACCATTGTCATGGGTGCAGGTGTCCTAGGCTTGGCCCTTACGCCATTCATTTTTATTATCAGTAAAATACTCATCACAAAATATCGCGAGACCGTGGTCAACAGAATCAAAGAAACAAAGATCTGGAAGGCCGTTCAAGCGACATCCCTCTTCAAATGGTATTACAAATATGACAGTCTCTACGGATAAACCCAAAAAACGTAATATAACGACAAAAACTGCAAAGAAAAGCGGTCCCATACGTTGGGGTGCAATCGTCCCTATTGTCGTAATCACACTGGCAATATTTCTCTATGGAAAATTTGCCCTAGATAATCACTTACGAAAAGCTCTGGTGTGGTCAATCGAGCAGGCCCATGGCGCCGAAGTAAACCTTAAGAAGCTCAGGCTCTCCTTTTTCCAGGGTTCATTGGTTCTAGGTGGCCTAGAAATAACGGATAAAGAGAATCCTTCTCTAAATCTCCTTGGAATCAAGAATATCCAATTTAATCTCAACACATATGAATTACTTAAAGCAAAATTCATTGTGGAGACTTCAGAGATAACCGGAATTGAATGGGGTACTCCGAGAAAGAAGCCTGGCAAGATATTCCCAGTTCCCGCAAAGAGTAAGAATGAATCATTAGCAAAGCTTGAAGAATCTACAATCAAAGCTGCTCAAGAAAACTTTCAGGGCAACGCTCTTGGGAATGTCGCCAATGTACTCGCAGGTAATAATGCAAAAGATGAACTAAAAGAAATTAAGTCAGAGTTAACGACCGAGAAGAAAATTAAAGAATTAGAAGCTGACCTTAAAGGCAAAGAAGAATTCTATAAGAAAAAAATTAGTGAATTAAAAAGCCAAGAAGAGTTTAAAAAAATAAAAGAATCCGCCAAAAGCTTTAAATGGAATAAATCAAACCCTATTGGCTCCTTAAAGGATTTAAATGAGCTGGTTAAGAAAACAAAATCTACGGCAAAAAGATACGAGGACGATATAAAGTCCATTAAAGCCGATGTTTTAAAGATTGAAGGGATTTCTAAAAATATTGATACATGGATAGAAGAGGATATGCAGAAGCTTCAAAGCAAAGCTGGTGTTCCTAATCTCGATCCAGAAAAACTCGCCTTTTCTCTCTTTGGTACTTACTTTGGGACAAATGTCGCAAAGTATAGAAAATATTCCGAGATCGCAAAAGAGTATATGCCACCTCCAAAGGAACAAAGAAAGCCTACGGACCTTATTGCTAGAAAAAGAGGTGAAGGAAAAAATTATCTCTTTCCAGTTGTTGGGGAAAACCCAAAATTTTGGATTAAGAAAATTAAGATATCTTCCCAGGCCGGCAAGTCCTCTTACGGCGGTAACTTGGAGGGACAGATTACAGATATAACATCTGCACCTCAAATTATTGATAAACCTGTAAAGATAGGAATTAAAGGCGAATTCCCAAAACAAGGTCTATTTGGGATGAGCCTGAATGGGACTGTTGATCACAGGGATGAAGTTCCAAAACAAAAATTAAATCTTAATATTTCAAAATTTCCTTTTAAAGAGCAGAGTCTAAGTAAATCTTCAGATCTTTCTCTTAAGCTTATGACCTCACCTGGAGCACTAAGCTTTAATGCTGACAAGGCCGGTGAAGAGGTAAATGTTATACTCTCAGCAAAGATCAACAATCCTAAATTTGAAGTGTCTGCAAAGAAAGATCTTGTTAAGGAAATCGTTACAAGCTCACTTCAAAATATGCGGGCATTAACTCTCCAGGGGTCTGCAAAAGGGAAGTGGGAACAACTTAAATGGAAATTTAGCTCCAATATTGGAAATGAGCTTGCCCAAGGCTTCAAAAAAGAATTAGGTCAGAGGGTCGCAAACGCGAAACGAGACTTAAAGAAAAAGTTAATGGCCAAGATCGAACCTCAAAGAAAAAAATATGAGAGCGAAGTTAAAAAGATTAAAGGTCAGCTTGATCAAACACTTAACAAACAAAAAGATCAGCTTAAGGGTGACCTTAAAGACCTTTTAGCAGGCTTAAAAGGCCAGCAAAAGAATAGCATCAAGAAGAATACTAAGAAGCTGGAAGGCAAGGCGAAAAAACTATTTAAAAAGCTTTTTTAATTTAAAAGTGGTCTTCCATTAAATTCAAGGATTTTAAAGCTACCAGCATCTACCACAGCGTAGGATGGCCACTCTAACTTCTCCCAGTAGTCGAACGCACTCATTTCTTTATTATATTTTGCTAAGAAGAGGGACATAACTGCTCCATGAGTCACAACAACTCGCTCTTCCTCCATTCCTATCTCTAAAATCGTCTTAATACCTTTTTCAAAACGCTCTAAGGCCTGCACAGCTGATTCCTTGCCACATATGGCCTCATCAACTTTTTCAAAGACTTTCTTTGTGTTTTCGGATTTTTCCATGAGAGATGCTTGTTCCCTATCAATCTCTCTTAGCTCATTAGTGCTTTGAACTTTACACTTACAAGTATCGGCAATAATCTCAGCGGTCTGAAGCGCCTTGGGCTCATCCGAGCTATATATAATCTTATCCAGATCAAAGTTATTTTTTAAAAATTGGGAGAACTTTACGGCCTGTGCCTGACCACTCTCATCCAATTTCCATTCATGAGGAACCAGACTATCCACAACAGCGGGCATTGCATGTTTAACTAAAATTAACGCACCTTCCATAGAATTTTTCCCTGTTTCGATTCAATCTTACCTTAAATTAATTAGGGTTATTTGCCTAGCTCGCTGCTCCATTTCTCAAGGATTCTTTATGAACAACATAATTTTACTACCTATGCTTTTCTTTCTTTTTACCTGTTCTCACACAGGCCATCATAAAAAGCATGCCCACCCAAAAGGTCATCACAAGCATCACTCATTCTCTGATGCTAAAAAGTGGGAAAAAGTATTTGAATCTAAAAAAAGGGACGTTTGGCAAAGGCCAGACCTCGTTTTGAAAACTCTAAACATAAAAAAAGACCATCATATTGCTGATATCGGCTCAGCGACAGGCTATTTCCCTATTCGCCTGGCGAAAAAAGCTAACAAAGGCAAAGTATGGGCGATAGATATAGAACCTAATCTTGTAGACTTCCTTAATAAGAGGGCAGTTAAAGAAGGACTTGATAATTTAACGAGTATACTTGGTACCCCTTCTAATCCACTCATTCCAAGTCCCGTGGATATGATCCTTACAGTCGACACTTACCACCACATATCTGATCGTGTGATTTATTTTAAAAATATCAGCAAGAAACTTAGGAAAAATGGCCGATTGGTTATCATCGATTTTAAAAAGGGAGATTTTCCTGTAGGCCCAAGAGATAGTATGAAACTGGAAGAAAGTCAGGTTATCCAAGAATTATCAAAGGCCGGATTTACGCTAAAAGAGAATCATCAATTTCTCCCTTATCAGTATATTTTAGTTTTTAGTCTTTAACTTTCTAAGATGACCATGAACAAAGAGAAATATTGTGGCCCATGACATGCCATAGTACACATTCCACTGCCAAGGTCCCTCGACAATAAAAGAGTTAAAGCTAACCCCAGCGAAATTAAATAAGTAGGCAAAGAAAACTGTCGGCCCATTCAATTGTGACCGAGTAAAACGATGCCATACGAGTTGGCTAAAGAAGAGTGCGGCCAGTGCGCCACCAGACCATGAGGCAATTTTTAGTCCTAAGACTAGAATTCCTGATGAGTGACTTGCTAGCACAGCTACGAAAAAGAGAAGTGTCGATATTATAAGAGTATCTATTTTAAGATATTTTTTAATCTTATGAATATTACGATGAGGCCAAATTTCACTCCACATGACACTTGAAAGGGCATTTATAGTCGAATCAAGGGTACTCATCGTTGCCGCAAGAACTCCAGCAAGCATTAAACCTTTTAAGGGTGAAGGAAAGTACTGTGTGATGAAGTGAGCAAAAATCTCATCCTCTTTTACACCCACTGGAAAAGGTACAAACTGATAGAAACCAAATAGTAGGGCCCCAATACTAAGAAAAAGTAGTCCTACAAAAATGGAAAAGAACGTACTAAAGAAAATGGAGAGCTTTGCTGTTTTTTCATCTTTTGCGGCCATTAATCTTTGGGCAAAGTCCTGGTCAACTCCATGAGTACACATATCAAATAAAATACCACCACTAACACCGACAAAGAATGTAAGCCATTTTTCACCAGAGAAAATCCATGTGTGACCAGAATACTGGGCCGTACTGTAGAGTTCCCACCAGCTTTTATCTGCAACCTCTGGAATAATATAATGAGCAGCAAAACCTCCGCCTATAAAGAGAATCGTTTGTAATAAATCGGTTCTAACAACGGCCTTTAATCCTCCTATTAGAGTATAGAAGAAGGTCAAGGTCGTAATTATAAGTAAGGCCCAATATATAGAAAGCTCAAAGAACTCTGCTACCAGGATAGAACCGGCATAAAGTCTTACACCGACGGCGAGAAGCTTGGTCACAGAATAAATAATAGCAGTAAACCTGGCCCCTAGCTCTGTGGCATCCTCTTTTCCCATTATCGCATAAAGAGTAAGGCCTTTATTGTAAATAAGGGGAACGATATAATGGGCAATGAGAAAGCGTCCCAATATTGCGCCCAAGTAAAGATGGATGAATGAAAAGTCTTTCGAAAAAGCAAAGGCGGGAATCCCAATAAATGTCAGGGCGGATACTTCAGTCGCAATAATTGAGCCCATGCTCTCTATCATGCTCAGACTTCGCCCGGCCAAATACTGATCATTCACAATATCAGCATCTGTGGCCTCATGGGCCAAGTTCTCTCGCTTAGAGAAGTAGGCCACAACAAATATAAGTATTAAATAAAGACCAATCACTAGCCAATCAAGCATAAACACCTCTTTTATAAAGGATATTTTAACCCTTGAATGACTATTAGTGAAAAAGAATCATGTCAGTATAGTTATTTAACACCGAAGATTTTAAAGAAAAAGTTGCTTCTTTAGATAAGGTTAAAGGCAATGCAGACAACAGAGGAAAATATAAATTTTTTCGGTTTTTATCGAATAATTGAATATGACCAACTTCTAGAGTGAGATTACCTTGCTTTATAATTTCCGCGATGCTCGCTATGCCCTCACCTAGATCTTTAAACGCATGAAGTTTTCCAGAGTATACAAGAATCCTTTCATGAGGATGGTCGACCAAGTGTTCAGAGAGAATATCGGCCATCACCTGATCCCTAAAGATTAGACCATCTGAAAAGTTTGCTCTAATAAAACGTTGTCTATCATCTAGGGCCAAAATTTTAAGACCTGATTCTTTAGCCGCTTTAATCAATTCTAAATAACCATCAAGTTGATATTTCCATTCACCAGCTAAAACGACCTTTAATTCGTTAAGGTCTATGATTTCATTCAAATAATCATTAACTGCACTTTGACTTTGATAGTTAAACATCTCTAAAGCTAGTACATCAAAACTACTCGTCGCCTCTATTGCCTTGGCCAATTCAAATTGATTTTTATGAAAGGTATGGCGCTCTCCCACCATTACAACTTGCATGGAATCAAATTCTTTTAAAGCATCAGCTAGACTTGTCTCTACTATTTTTGAACTTTTATACAACTCACAAACAAACTCTTTATAAGTGCCATTATTAAATGAAGAACCCGAAAGACAGCTCTTATAAAGTCTTTTATTACCCGAAAAACTAAGACCAGTCTCAATCCCTGTCATCCAGGTTACTTCTTTGTCCCTTGGATAAAGGAAGTGATCGGACGCCAACGGCGTTGCCGCGAGTTGAGCAGAACCGAATAGAAAAACAAGCAATATCAACAAGTTAAAGATAGGTCTTATCATTTGCTTATCATACCTTGGCAAAAGTTTTAGTGAGAATATTTGAAAAGTTTACTCAAATTCTATGAAAACCAAGCTCTCATGGTATGAATTTTTATGAAGAAAATCACCCTTATCCTCACCTTCCTATTTTCATTTGCAACTCTTTCTCAAGGGGAACTTGAAATTCAATGCAAAATGGAAGGATTAAGTTTTGACATGGTAATTAAGCGAAGCCCAGATACATCGAGAGTCTATGCACTTCTTTTTACTATTGATGATTTAAAAAGTTATCTTCACCTAAGCAATGATCTGATAGAAGAAGAAAATAATGAACGCTTTATCTTTCAAAATAAAGAAAATGGTGAATACCTAAAAGTCGATCTGACAACGAACTCTGGAACAATATTCTTGCCTCTTGATGGCCTAGAAGGAAAAGAGTTCAAACTCCTAGAATGCCAATCTACAATAATATCTAATTAATTATCGTTAGCGGCTTTAAGAGTTATCACTTACAAACGGTCCAAAGAGAATCAATAAAGTAACCATTTGAATCCGTATAATTCTTTAATATCTTAAAACCAGTACTCGACGCCAAACTATCTATATCAGATTGAAGGTACTTATAGGAGTACTCCATATGAATGGCCTCCCAGGCCTCAAACTTAAAGCTTTTACCAACTTCATCAATCGTTACTGTATGTTGGCACTGGCTAATCAGATAAGATTCCATTGCTCCCGTTTGAATATTGTATAATCCCTGATGCTGAAAGTTCTCTCTTTTAAAGTTCCCTTTTAGGAGGTCATTAATTCTATCTAAAACGTTAAAGTTAAATTCTTTTGTGATCCCTTCTTTGTCATTATAGGCGTCATAGAGAACATCGAGATCTTTTTTAAGGTCAAAACCAATAAGAACCAAGTCACCATCATTGAGGGAATGCCACAAGTGACGCAGAAAACGTAGAGCAGTAGGTCTATTAAAGTTACCTATATTAGAACCAAGAAATAGCACCATATTTCTCTCAGAAGCATTTTCAGTTAGCCAACCTAGACCCTGGAAGTATTCGGCAACTAGACCTAATACATCAAATGGTATTGGCCCATACTCCTTCTCGAGATTCCCTAAGAGAAACTCTACTGCGGCCTTTGATATATCCAAAGGAACATAGTTAAATTCTCTTTTTTCTTTCAAGAGGGTGTTTAATAATAGAATTGTCTTTGCTCCATCTCCACAGCCAAGCTCTACAAGGTTAAACTTTTCTCCACTAACGAAGCTCGTTATATCCTGAGAGTACTTTTGGAGGATTTCCGCTTCACATCTCGTGGGGTAATACTCATCAAGCTGCATAATTTTCTTAAAGAGTTCACTCCCCTTATCGTCGTAAAAGAGAAGAGAAGGTAAAGACTTTGGTCGGCTAGAAAGTCCCTCTAGCACAGAAAGTGCCATCTCATGAGTCGGGTCGTTCTTAATATCTGGATTTAAAATTTGAATATCTTTTTTAATCATTCACGCACACTATCACAAAGTCGTATTTCACTCTAGGGCAGCGAGAAGAGAATACCTTGTAAAAAACCATCATAATCTACTGCTAACTTGCCGAATATTCATAAAGTTTATGCCTATTAATGTTTTTATAAAATATGATAATCTTCCACCATGAAAAAATTGAAATTATTTCTACCAGGACTTTTAGTCGCGGCCACCGGCGTGGGCGCAGGCGATCTCATCAGTGGTGCCCTTGCTGGTCACTACCTCGGACTTCTATTATGGATTCCTATAATTGGCGCACTTTTAAAATATATACTCACAGAAGGTATTGCGCGCTATCAATTTGCAACAGGTAGGCCACTCGTTCATGGTTGGATAGAAGACCTTGGTAATTGGGTTAAAGTTCCTTTTCTTGTCTACCTTCTACTTTGGTCTTATATGGTGGGCGGTGCTCTTATAAATGCCTCAGGTAGTTCTCTCAATACTCTTTTTCCGATTACCCATGGAAAGTATATTTATGGAATTTGTCTCTCTCTCTTGGCCATCGCCATTGTTCTCCCAGGAAATTTCGCTTTCTTTGAAAAAATCATGACCTTATTAGTTGGAGTCATGTTTTTTACAGTCATTTCCACATCATTCCTATTTATTGATAAACCAGGCGAGCTTTTTCTTGGCTTCCTATCCGTCAAAAATCTATCTCTTATTGATCCGTGGTTTTTGGCCGTTCTTGGTGGCGTTGGCGGAACTCTAACCATCCTAGGTTATGGCTACTGGCTTCAAGAGAATGGTCGTAAAGGAATTCAAGGGTTAAGAGAATCTAAAATTGATTTGGCCATGAGCTATAGTCTTACCGCACTTTTTTGTGTTTCTATGATGATCCTTGGTCACCAACTTCCGGAGGTTAGCAAAACTGGTTCTATCTTTATCAACCAAGTTGCCCAATTATTTACTCTTAAAATAGGTCCATGGGGGGCCCTACTTTTCAAGATAGGCTTCTTTTGCGGTGTCTTTTCTTCTCTGTTAGGTGTGTGGCAATCCGTGCCTTACCTCTTTAGCGACTTATTTCATCTTCATTATAAATTGGAAGTTAAGGATATCAAGAAAACGACTGCTTATAGAGGATATTTACTTTTTATCGCAATCTTACCTATGACTAGTTTGCTTATAAAGTTTCAGGCCATACAACTTCTCTATGCTGTCATTGGTGCTTTCTTTATACCTCTATGCGCCTTAAGTTTAATCATCTTAAATAATGGTCAGAATATCCCTTTAGAATTTAAAAATAACTGGGCAACAAATCTACTTCTCGCTATTACCCTTATTTTCTTTGTGATAAATGGCGCTAGACTTGTCTTCTAAAGAATCACCGTCCGGTGGTGTCAGTAAACGCTGAGGTTATCTGACACGAGAGAATTGATATCACATTAAGCTTCAATAACTCGTTGATGACCTTCCGCTAGGTTTTGTGAATGACTACGAATCTTTCTCAAACTCACAATAAGGTCAGAATAAGTAAGGGCAGTCATTGGTTCATAGCGGCCCTCTCCAACTCTCTCGAGGTGACGACCACGAATAACATTGGCTTCTTTTCGAAGCTCTTCTGAGCGTCGATACATCTGATCCATATCAATAGATTCGTATTCTAGGAAAGCATGACCTATCCCATAATAATAATCGCGAATATCCTCAAATAAGTTAAAGAAGTCCGCTCCTGCTTCTTCATCAAGGAGGACTTCAATCGGCATTCTTTTTGAGTAATTGGCCACATTTGCTAAATAATCACTAATCGATTCAAACTCGTCTGCCACTTTCGTTAAGCTAAGAGCATCTTCGGTTTCTTTGGCACTTAATGGTCTTTCAAGTAACTTCAAAACAAATAGAGTTATTTCTTTTTGAATATTATCGCAGGCCTGCTCATATGAATGAATTTTTGAAATCGTTTCATTAACTTTAGTTTTATCAACTTCACCTCTTAACAGTTTTTCTGTAAGCATAAAGGTACGGTCAACAATATCTTTCATCTTATTGGCCTCAACTCGTGCTTGAGATAGTGCAGTAGCAGGAACAATATTAGAAGGATCACCAAGCATCACAAGATGATGCTGTTCCTTTGGCCCTTTATCCGGAGTAATTTTAGTAACAAGAGCAGCAAGTGTTCTCAAAAAGGGAAGAAAGATAAGAGCGGCCGAAACATTAAAAACCGTGTGACCAGAGGCAATGTGTACCGCAATCTTAGAATACTCGCCTTTATCATTTACAAAATTCGGATCTCCAGGAATAAGCCAATCAATAAATTCGACGTAATAGGGGAATATACAAAAAATAACAAATACACCTAGAAGGTTAAAAATGGCATGAGCGCGAGCGGTTCTCTTTGCTTCAATATTGCCACCGACAGAGGCCAACAATGCCGTAATTGTCGTACCAATATTTTCTCCAAGAACTAAGGCCGCCGCCGTATGAAATTGGATGACACCACTCATGGCCAAGGCCATGGTAATCCCGAGCATTGCTGAACTTGATTGGACGATAACAGTTAGAAGACAACCAACCGCAATAGAAGCGAGGTAAGCCCCATAATTTTGGTCGGAAAAATAAGCAATCGCATTGAGAAACTCTGGCATATTTCTCAGAGGCTTAAAGGCACCACTCATAAGGTCTAGGCCAAAGAAAATCATACCTATACCAAATATAATCCTACCAAGTTGGCGCAGGTTATTTGTTTTCCCAAAGAGAAGAGGAAAGATGCCAATGCCTATAAAGAGCAGACCATATTTCCCAACTTTTATTGAAATAATCCAGCCTGTGATAGTCGTACCGATATTGGCGCCAAAGATAATGCCGATCGCTTGATGAAGCTGCATCAGTCCAGCATTCACAAACCCGACCACCATAACTGTGGTCACAGAAGAACTTTGAACCAACATGGTAACAACGATACCGACAACTAATGCTGATATACGGTTTTTTGTCAGGGTGCTGATGATCGTTTTAATCATGTCACCGGCCACAGACTGAAGGGCCTCAGACATAGATTTCATGCCGTAGAAAAACACGCCTAGACCACCAAGAACGGTATAGATAATTTTAAAAACTTCCATGAAGTCCTCTCTTTGGTCCTTTATAATTCAGATGGAAATTGTAACAATCGTGAGCGAGCACAGCTAGAGATTTTACGTTTAATTACTCTGTTTAACAGCTTTCCCATCATTGGCCAATTAAACCCTAACAGAAGGCGGCTCTGGCCAACACTATAGGCCTAGCTTATCGAGTTCCAATAAAATACTTATTATTGATGATAGAGTTTCAATATTCCCGTATATTAAGCCCATGGACGATCAAAGGCGTAATTTTTTAAGAGTTTGTGGGACCTTTTTAATAGGTTTAATGACTTCCTGCTTAAAAATTGGAACGCCAAAGGGAGAGGCAAGCATGACTAACGAAAAAAAACTAAAGATGGTCCTGGGTCCCAAAGAACAACATTGGGTTGGCGATGGTTTTCATGTTCATACCCTAGTAAGCCCTTCGCCAGAGCTCTACCCCTCGATCACCCCATTTCTTTTAATGGACTATGCCCCACCAAGCGAGTTCAAGCCTACATCAAAAAAACTAGGCGTAGGCGAACACCCACACCGAGGTTTTGAAACCGTTACTTTTGCCATTAATGGTGAAGTTGAACACAGAGACTCTGCAGGTGGCGGCGGTATTATCGGTACCGGCGATGTTCAGTGGATGACGGCGGCCAGTGGTCTTGTCCATGAGGAATTTCATTCCAAAGAATTCGCTAAAACGGGTGGAACTTTTGAAATGGTTCAGCTGTGGGTTAATCTCCCTGCTAATAAAAAAATGACCCCACCACGTTATCAAGGCGTTAAGAACGAGCAGTTTCCGAGAGTCCAACTAGGGGAACAAACGACAGTTCAAGTTGTTGCAGGTAAATGCCTTGAAAAAGTCGGCCCATGCAATACCTATACAGATATTAATGTGTTTCTTGTGGACAATAAGTTAAAGGACAGCATCGTCCTAAACTTCAAAGAAGGCACAAATTCTTTGGTATTGGTTTTAAGAGGAAAGGTTTTCAATGAACAAAAGCCCCTCACAGAAAAAAGCCTTCTCATCTATGAGAGAGAAGGTGAATCTATAAAACTGGACCTTGAAGAAAATACTAAACTTTTGGTTTTGAACGGCGATCCAATTGATGAGCCAATTGCAACCTATGGTCCTTTTGTCATGAATACTCGCGAAGAGCTTATGCAAGCTGTAGAGGATTACCAATCCGGGAAGATGGGCTACCTTTAAGAAACCTCGGTAATTTAAATTCAAAAGAAAATAGAAAAAGCGAAAGATAAGGAGCGAACAATGGGCAGATTAGTAGATGGAAAATGGCATGTAGCAGATGTCATCACAAGTGATGATAAAGGCGCCTATGCACGCATACCACGCTCTTTTCTAGATACGGTGGCGCCAGATCATGAGAAATTTAAACCTGAAAGTGGACGCTACCATCTCTATGTAAGCTATGCCTGCCCCTGGGCGCATCGAACTTTAATCTATCGCCAACTGAAAAGTCTAGAGGACCATATAAGTGTCAGTGTTGTTTCCCCAGATATGCTTGATCAGGGCTGGATTTTTGACCCTACTTATCCAGGAGCAACAAAGGAACCATTCTATGATTACGATAAACTGTATAAGATTTATCAAAAAGCAGATCCACAGATAAACACAAGTGTTACGGTTCCCATCCTTTGGGACAAGCAGAATGAAACGATTGTAAATAATGAGTCCTCTGAAATTATCCGAATTTTTAATACAAGTTTCAATCAACTAACAGGTAATGAAGCCGACTACTATCCCCTAAAGCATCGCGAGGAAATCGACCAACTCAATGAAATGATTTATGAAAGTGTAAATAATGGTGTGTATCGCACAGGTTTTGCAAAAACCCAACAAGCATACGACGAAGCCGTTAACAGTTTATTCCAAACACTTGATCGATTAGAAGAATGCTTAGAAGGGAAGAAATTTCTTTGCGGAGAGGATCTAACAGAAGCGGACCTAAGACTAATTCCAACTCTACTTCGTTTTGATATTGTTTACTTTACTCACTTCAAATGTAATGTCAGAAGGATAAGTGATTATAAAAACCTTAGGCGCTACTCGAAGGACTTGTACGAAATCCCTGCAATCCAAGAAACAACTAACTTTGATCATATAAAGAGACATTACTATTATTCACATGAATCAATAAACCCTCATCGAATAATCCCGAAAGGTCCAGATCATATTATTTAAGCTCAATGGACGTGGCCTTAACAGAAAAGCTATAGATACAGGGTATTAAGACTAAGGTGATAAAAGTACCAATCGCCAGGCCCCAACCCATTGTTAGCATCATCTCTGCCAAGAGTGAATCATAGCCACCAAGACCATAAGCAGTTGGCAAAACACCAACAACTGTAGTCACTGTCGTCACAACTACAGGACGCAAACGAGTCGCGGCAACTTCCGCCAAGACTTGGTGGTTACTCACGCCCCCATGCTTAAGAGTATTGTCGATCTTATCAATCATAACGATAGCATCATTGATTACAACACCTATCATCCCAAGGGCACCAATAGCTGCGAAGAAACCATAAACACTCATTCCATGGGCAATCAGTACGTAAACAATACCTGCCAAACCAAAGGGAACGACGGATAATACAATAAAAGGCTTCACCATGGAATTGAACATAATCACCAATATGAGATAAATAAGAATAATCACCATGAAGACAGAGTCCCGAAATTCCCCCTGACTTTCACGAGAATCTTTGACTTCACCAGACCAGGCCAAAACAGCTGTTGGATATTGATTGTAAAGTTTAGGAAAAACATCTCTCTCTAAACGCTCAGCCACTTGAAGAGGCGTGGTTGAAGCACCTGGTTTAGGGTTAGCAAAAACAGTCGTTACTCTTTTAAAGTTAGTGCGAGTGATATTAACAGGTTTCTTTAATTCTCTAAGTTCTACCATATTTCTTAGAAAGGTTAAATTCCCAGAACGATTTGGAACCCTTAAGTTCATCAAAGTATCTAAGTTTTCTTTTACATTGTCATAGACTGTTAGGCGGACATCAACTTCTTCGTCCCCTTTGTTGATACTATAAAGGATGGACCCTTCAACAAAAGCACGTAAGGTTGTCGTTAACTGACTCGGGGCCACGTCATACTTAACCAGACGGTCTTGTTTAATTTGAAAGACGTACTCATTCTTTAAAAGCGGCACTTCTACTTCAACATCAACGATGTCATCCATGCTTTTAAGACTTTCTTCAAGGCTTTTAGCAATGGCCGCCCTCTTCTCGTCATTATTTTCTAAGATTTGCAGCTCTAGGGCAGTTCCTGAAGAATTGCCCCAGCGACCTCTCAAAAAACGGATATCTACTATTCCCGGTAATTCCTTCGTTCTCGCCTTCCATTGCTCCAAAAGTTTATTGAGAGAAATATTTCTGTCATCGGCCGGAATAAGTTCCACGAGAATTGAGGCTTCATTCTCTCGAACTTCCCCTCCCCTACGAGAAAGGCCAATGCTAGAACGAGAGGCCACAACATTGGCAGTATCTTCATAGAAAATCTTTTCCATAGGACTTATCGCCCGTGCTGTTTCTTTTCTAGTAAATTCTTTCTTGGCCTTAACTTTTATAAAAACTTCCTGACTCTCCTCACGAGGGAACATCACAAATTTCATTTTTGTTTGATAAAGAAATAATCCCCCAAGTAAAAAAACACCAAAGGCCGCAAGAATCGCGATACGAAAGCGAAAGACTTTTAAGAGAAAGCCCGCATATTTCTTTTCGTAACGATGATACCAAGAGTCTGCCGTATCTTCTTTAGAGAAACGGTCTAAAACCGGAGTCCGACCTGCCAAATGACCGGGTAAAATAAATAGCGACTCAATCAAAGATCCCAGGAGCATTAATATGACAATCAAAGGAATATAAGAAACAAGCTTTCCAAAAAATCCTTCAAAGAAAATCAAAGGAATAAACGCTACACAAGTCGTAATGATACTTGCAGTAATTGGTTTGATCACTTCGACGGTACCTATAACGGCGGCTTCTTTAATAGTTTTCCCAGACTCTCTATGACGAGAAATATTCTCAGCAATAATAATCGCATCATCTACGACAATACCTAAAACAATGATAATGCCCGCAAGGGTCATATTGTTAACAGTATAACCGGCGAGCTGAGCAACTATCAAAGTGAAGGCAATACTAAAGGGAATCCCCATCGCCACCCAAAAACCTGTTTTTAAATTAAGGAATAAAAGAAGAACTAAGATAATGAGAACAAAGCCTAACAATCCATTGGTTGTTACGATGTCTAAGCGGTTTGTCACAGCATAGGATTCGTCATCCATGAGAACGATACCAATGGGGGCGTTCTCATTGGCCTTTCTAAAGTTCTCAATAAAACGCATGACTGCAGCCTGCGCCGTCAAAATGTCCGTAGAGACGTTTTTCTTAACATTAATAAATACGCCTTCATGACCATTGATTTTAAATATGGAATTGCTTTCAATATAACCATCTTCTACAGACCCTACTTGGCCTAGGTTGATTTGGGCGCCACTATAATTCCCTCGCAAGACAAGCTTCTTAAGACTCTCCACATCCTCCAACTCGTTAAGCGCAGTTACCTTGCTCTCCCCTTTATCTTTTAAGGAGCCAATTGGTGCGCGAACATTATTGCTTTGAATCTGATCTCTAATGGCCGCGAGAGTAATTTGATTACTAATTATTTTCTTCGGGTCAATTTTTATTTGAAGTTCAGGCTTTCTATAATGGGATTTTTCGATAGAGGCAATCTCTGGCAAGGCCAATAATTGATTCTCAAAACTTAGAATATAACTTTGAACTTGAGCACGAGAAGCTACATCGAGAAACTCATGGTCCTTGTGATAGATGCCAATATCGAGGATTGCTTTTTCAGCGCTTTTGAATTGGCGAATACGAGGCAAATCTCTGACTTCACTTGGGAGATCAGTACGAAAGATTGCATCTTTAATTTCTTGCAGGACTTCGTCTTTATTAGGGTAATCGTCATCAATTGTTATTCGTAGGCTGCTGGCCCCGACACTTGAAGTCGCAACGATCTCTTCAATTCCAACCACACCCTTAAGCTCGTCTTCCATGGGCTTGGTTACAAAAAGCTCAACATCTTCAGCCGCTGCGCCAGGATAAACTGTATTGATGCGAACCCAGTTACTCGCAAATTCTGGTAACTCTTCCTTACCTATGCGAAACCAAGTGAAGACTGCCATCAGAATAATGCCAAAAAAGAGAACATTTGTTATGAGGTGGCGCTCAACAAAGTATGAGATAATGTTTTTCATAAGGAGCATCTTATCTTCACGCTCTTGCCTTAGCTATAGGCAAAAGCCCGACAACTAGAATACAGACTCTAAAAGATAATCATCATAAGTAATTTCTTTATCGTAAGTAACCGCTTTATCTAAAGTAATAACGCGATTTGCTACAGTCTGAATAAACTCATGATCGTGAGTCGTAAAAAGTACGGTTCCGTCAAAACGGATGAGCCCTTCATTTACGGCCGTAATACTTTCCAAGTCTAAGTGGTCTGTTGGTCCATCGAGCATCAAAACATTTGCACCAGAGAGCATAAGCTTGGAGAGCATACAACGAACTTTTTCCCCACCACTTAGAACATTGGCCTTTTTCTTGGCCTCTTCACCCGAGAAAAGCATTTTTCCTAAAAAGCCACGAATAAAAGATTCATCTTTATCGTTAGAATATTCCCTTAACCAATCGACAAGACTATCAGTACTATCAAAGAATTTTTTATTATCTGAAGGAAAGTAACCAAGCGTTGTCGTAACACCCCATTCATAGGTCCCGCTATCCGGCTCGATTTCTCCACCGAGGATTTGAAACAAAGTCGTCACGGCAATAGAGTTATCACTCAAGAAGATGGCCTTTTCACCTTTTCTTAAGGAGAAGCGCACATTATCAAGAATCTTAACCCCATCAATCGTTTTCGTAAGGCCATCGACTCTTAGGAGTTCCCTACCAGCTTCACGATGGGACTCAAAATGAACATAAGGATACTTGCGTGAACTAATGGGAAGGTCATTAATATTGAGCTTCTCTAATTGCTTTTGCCTTGAGGTTGCTTGCTTTGATTTAGAAGCATTGGCAGAAAACCGTTGAATAAATGCCTTAAGCTCAGCCGCTTTTTGTTCAGACTTCTTGTTATCGTCAGAACGTAATCTCTGAGCGAGCTCACTTGAGGATTTCCAAAAATCATAATTACCAGCATAAATGGTAATCTTAGCAAAGTCTAAATCAGCTATGTGGGTACAAACTTTATTAAGAAAGTGACGATCGTGAGAAACAACAATCACTGTATTTTTAAAGTCCATTAAAAAGTCTTCAAGCCACTTAACTGCTTTAATATCTAAGTGGTTGGTTGGCTCATCTAATAACAACACATCAGGTTGTCCAAAGAGCGCCTGGGCCAAAAGAACCTTCACTTTATCACTGCCGTTTAGGTCCTTCATCATTTTGTCGTGAAACTCTGTGCCGATACCAAGTCCTGCCAGCATAATTCCAGCATCAGACTCGGCTTCCCAACCGTTCATCTCTGCAAAATCAGCTTCAAGTTCAGAGGCCTTGATTCCATCTTCATCAGTGAAGTCTTCTTTAGCGTAGATGGCATCTTTTTCTAACATGATTTTATAAAGTTTATCGTTGCCCATAACAACTGTTTGGAGAACGGGATAATCATTAAAAGCGAAGTGGTCCTGCTTGAGGATGGAGAGCCTCTCACCAGGGGCCATTGAAACTTTTCCCGTTTGGGGCTCAATTTCATTAGAAAGGATTTTAATAAAAGTAGATTTACCTGCACCATTGGCGCCGATCAATCCATAGCAATTGCCGGGGATAAACTTAATATTGACATCATCAAAGAGCTTGCGCCCACCAAAGCTAAGACTGACGTTATCTGTGCTGATCATCAGGTCCTCCATCGAGGAATTCTCTTCCCCGTAAAATTATCTCAATTCACGGGGAGCTTAACTTATATGGAGAATATTGACCAGTATGGTCTTAAGAACTCTTTAATAGTTACCTATCTGGCCGATCTACCAAGTACCTGTATTTTCCATAGATTTCCACGGCTCCTGGGGTTCTAAAGGTTCACCTTTTTGGAGAAGTTCAATGGAAATACCATCTGGAGACTTAATAAAGGCCATATAACCATCTCTTGGAGGACGGTTAATGGTGACTCCCTTGTTCATTAAATCCAGGCAAGTTTTATAAATATCATCAACTCTATAGGCTAGATGCCCAAAATTACGCCCACCCAAATAATTCTCGGAATCCCAATTATAGGTAAGCTCCACTAGGGGTGCCTTATTTTCTTTGGCGTGATCAAGGTCCTGAGAAGCGGCCAAGAAAACTAAAGTAAATCGCCCCTTTTCGCTGTCATGGCGACTGATCTCAACGAGGCCGAGCTTTTCACAATAAAAACTTAGCGATTCTTCTAAATCTTTTACTCTCACCATAGTATGTAGGTATTGCATGCTCTCCCCCTGAAAACTGGCCGTGCCAATATATCTCGCCCAAGAATACATTGGCTAGAAAATGAATCTTCTGAATTACATGAGTTAATATAGCTTATTTGTTATTTTCCTAAATCCCCTGATAGGTCTGGATGTAATTAGATTTTGATATTGAGCTTTAACAGTTAGCTCCTATTTAAGGTGTAAAGAATTCTTGAACTTAAATAAATACAGTAACTTATGCATTAATTAAATTAAAAAAGCTTAGCTAAAACCTTTAAGAGTTTGAACTAAACCCGATAAGTTTATAATGAAACTTAAGTTTATTGACCCTATTTTAAATATCGGACTAAAGCATGTAGTGGGTGTTAGGGAAGAGCATCGAGTAAGGTTTATAAACCGCATGCTCTTCTTTGGTTTTTGCTCTTCCATTTTCTTTATAATTGTAAATTCTTACTATGGTTTAGAGAGGCCTACCTATCTCGCCATAAGCTCGCTACCAATTCTTGGCTTCAGTTATTACTTAAATTCATTGGGATATAACCGCCTATCAGCATGGTTTTCCCTTTTTTTTATGAGTGCATTAATTATGGCAATTTCTTATGACATCAAATCAGATTTAGGGTTTCACTACCTCCTGTTTGCCATTCTTGGTTTGCCTGGATTTACTTTACCAGTGCAGAAAAGAAAATCTATTCTCACTTTAATGGGCGCAGTTTTAGCTATGATCGCGACCATAATCTTTTTTGATTTTGATCAAAAAGGCATGACTGTAATACCAGTTGAAAATATACAAAGTATTCGTCTCCTTGTTTTTCTACAGGCCAGTGCACTTTATATTTTCAAAGTACTTTCTAATTTAACTGAGATGAATAATCGCTATAATGCCTACCTTGAAAATAATTCAAAGTTAGAGAATCAAACAAGGATGAGCGACCTTGGCCGTCTAACAGCAGGGATAGCCCATGAGATAAATAATCCTCTCACTGTCATTAGAGGCTCATCATCATATTGTTTAAAGAGGCTCCGAAATAATCAACTTGATAATCAACGCTTAAAAAGTGAACTTACGAAAGTGACAAAGCATGTCGACAGAGTTGTAAAAATAGTCGAAGGGCTTCGCTTTGTCTCTAGAGATGCTACTAATGATACTTTTGAACCTCATGATGTAAATGAAGCTATTAAAGATGCTTATGAACTTTGCCGTTATAAACTTACAAGTGAAGGGGTAACTTCCAATTTTGTACCTCTCTATACTCAAGCCACTTGTAATATAAGAATTGTTCAAATTGAACAAGTTGTTTTCACCTTAATATCAAATGCCATCGATGCTTTTGGCGAACAAGAAGAAAAAAACATTTCGATTGTTGTCTCAGAAGGAAACAAAGATGTCTTTATAAGAGTAAGAGATAATGGGCCAGGGATCCCTGCAAAGATTAAGCGTGAGGTGCTCAAACCCTTTTTTACGACAAAGCCTGTCGGAAAAGGTACGGGACTAGGCCTTAGTATCGCTTCAGAAATCATCCAAAAACATAATGGCCATCTTATCGTCGAAGATAGTCTAGAAGGTGCATCATTTCTAATCAGACTACCTAAAGTTATCAAAAAAAATGACCAGGAATCAAAAGCCGCCTAAAAGTCTTTGAAAGAAGCTTTTATCAAATCCTCAACTTCTTTTATATGCATTGTTTTTCTATGATAGAGAGCATAGAAAGGTAAATCTTCCGTGAAGGGTATTTTTAGAATCTCAATATCACCTTTTTGAACATCCTCTAGAACTCCAATCTCAGGTAAAATTGCCACTCCCTCATTACTATTAGCAAAGAACCTCAGTAAGGAAATATCATCCGTTTCTAATTTGTAATTAAATGAATGAGGAAATGTTTTATTTAAGCGTGACTCGAAATCATTATGTCGAAAAGGGTAACTAAAAACATAGGCATCAATTTTCTGAGGTTTCGATTTATCATTGGTTAGCTTCTTGATGATCTTCTTTTTCCCAGCGACGCATAAAGGACTTTTTTCAATCACTTTTGTTTTAAAGTTAAGTACATCCTTTCCATGAGGAAGTTGGGTAGTGATGATAAAGTCCAATTCAAAATTGCCACAAAGCTGGAGCAACTCTTCAAAGGCCCCATTTATAATTTCCAATTTAAGGTCATCTGATTGATTAAGAAATCCATGAAAGGCACGATAAAGAAGGTTTCGAGAGACTCCACCAACAATGCCAACTTTAAGGGTTAGTGGCTCACGGCCACCCTCCCCATCCCGAATGATTCTATTTATTTCTCTGCTTTTCTGAAAGATTTCATCAGCAAAATTAAACAACCGAATTCCCGCCTCAGAGAGATGCATTGATCGAGTTGTGCGCTCAAAAAGTTTCTCCTGTAAATATTCTTCTAAAAGAGAGACTTGTTCACTTACTGTTGATTGGGAAACATGCATCTCTTGAGAAGCCTTTAAAAAGCCTCCATGCCGCTTAACCATCCAAAATGAGTAAAGGTGCCTAAAGTTAATCCATTCCATAATTCATTATATCGTTTTAAACTATAAATGTAATCCATATTATCTATTTTACTCGGGTAAGAAAATCTCATAATTTCGCTATAAGTATAAAGATAACGCTAAATCCATTGTGGAGAGAAATCGAAGCAGCGAGGTTTTTTTTCGCCAGGAATTTCATTATGTTTGATCCAGTGATCTACTTTTTTGCTTTTGGTCTTTTCGCAGGGATCCTGAGATCACCGATTAAACTACCTGAACATATTTACCAATTTTTGAGTTCCTACCTACTTATTGCGATTGGCTTAAAAGGTGGCATTGAACTCAGCAAGAACCCTATCGGAGAGCTGGCCCCAAAGGCCATGAGTGTTGCTCTACTCGGTATTTTAATTCCATTGTTGGCCTACCCAATCTTAAAGAAGCTAGGCCACTTTAAAAGAGAAGATGCAGCAAGTATTGCTGCTCATTACGGATCTGTTAGCGTCGGTACTTTCGCAGTCGGTGTCTCTTTTTTACAATCCTCAGGTGTCCCTTTTGAATCCTATATGCCCCTATTCGTTGTTATATTAGAAATACCGGCCATTATTGTAGGAATTATACTCGCTAAAGGAATCAGCAAAGATTTGAACTGGAAAGCCTTGATTCATGAAATTTTTCTAGGCAAGTCCATTGTTTTTATGATTGCAGGACTAGTAATTGGATGGGCTTCAGGGCCAGATGGGATAGGAGATTTAAAGTTCTTCTTTATTGATCTTTTTAAGGGTGCCTTGGCGATATTTCTGCTGGAGATGGGCGTGATAACGGCAAAGGAAATCAAGTCTTTGAAACAATATGGTGGTTTCCTAATTGTCTTCGGTATCGTTATGCCTTTATTTTCCGCACTTATTGGGGCCTATCTTGGTCACGCTCTTGGCCTATCTCTCGGAGGTACAACGATGCTGGCAATACTTTCGGCCAGCTCATCCTACATTGCTGTTCCCGCGGCGATGAAGATCTCAGTTCCAAATGCTAATCCGACACTTTCGCTTGGAGCATCGTTAGGTGTAACTTTCCCGTTTAACGTATTAGTAGGGATTCCCCTTTATTATAAATTTGTAACTACTTTATTTTCAGCTTAAGCTAAATCATCAATCCACGAGAGATTCGGCTCCCTTTCTTGGCATCCCCTTCGGCCCAAGAGATTTGGATCATCATATTCTCCTTCTTAGTCGCATCTTTGCTTCATTTATCGAGAAAGATAAAACTTCTTTCTTGAAACTTAGACGTACCGAGGGGCCAAAAGGTTCATTTTGAATCTATATTATCAAAAAACTTGATAGAAACGATTACTTAAACTACTAATGTTCAGAATCTTGAGTCCCACAATGCGGCATACCTGGGGCATAGGGGTTATGAACTCGGGCCATTTTCTTAGAGTTTTGCACCCATTTCTTCTTCACCATAGGACACGAGTAGGCATTATAGGCGTCACCAAGATCATAGGTGTTTACTAAATGTATTAAGGCCATAGAAACCAAGTGATAATTTTGATTATTGGTCTCACGCTCAGTATCGCTTTTAAGTTCATCCAACTTACCAATGGAAAATTTGAGAAGTTTCTTGATTTCAGCATTTTCAATCGCTTTCATTTTTGTTTTTAGACTTTGAGCTGCCTTTTCAACATTTTTGCCTTCATATTTAAAAAAAGCAGCATGAAGAGACTCATTTGAATCTAAGACAGTAATCAACTTACTCTTTGTTTCTTCTGTTAATTTCTTTCGTTCTCCTGCAAAACTAATATTAGAAAGTAATACAAAATTTAAAAATAAAAACATTAGATTTTTCATGCTTCCTCCTTAATTTGTTTCTTATAATGATTTAAAAAGAGAAAAGGTAATAATAATAAGCTCATAAGTTCAAATATCATGCCTCCCAATATTGGTAAGGCCATCGGCTGAATCACTTCGCTACCAATCGATGTTGCCCATAAAACAGGTACAAGGGCCAAGAGTGTCGTAACTGTCGTCATAACTAAAGGTCGTATTCTTTTGACCGCGGCCTCAATAACCGCTTCCTTAAATTCTATTAAGCTTTTCATCTTAGTTAGTTCTAGACTTTGAAGGTTGGTCATCATCACCACACCATCATCAACAGCAATTCCAAATAAGGCAATAAAGCCAACCCAAACAGCTACAGAAGTATCAATATTAAATATCCACAAGGTCATAAGACCACCACTCAAAGAGAGTGGAATGGCACTAAATACCATAAAAGAAGCAAACCAAGATTTTAATCCCCATCGCATAAGACAGATATTGATCAAGAGAGCTAAAGGAATTAGAAAGAGGAGGCGCTTTTGGGCCCTCTTTTGATTCTTAAACTGCCCTTCCCAAGTAAGCGTATATCCCTTTGGGAGTTCAAGTTCACTTTCGATCTTTGTTTTTGCCTTGTTAACGAGGCATATAATATCACTCCCATCCCCATTAAAGAGAACAGAAAAACGTAACTTACCGGCCTCTGAGTTTAAGACTGCTGGTCCCGTTACAACCTTAATATTTGCCAATTGTTGTAAGGGAATATGATGGCCAAGAGGACTTGGCACCAATACCTTTTTTAGCTGATCAATTCGATCACGAAATTCTTTCTTATAGCGTACACGAATGGGATAACGCTCTCTTCCTTCAAAGAACTGTCCAATAGTCATTCCGCCTACAGCAGTTCGAAGAATTTTATTTATGTCTCCTGTATTGATACCATAGCGTGAGGCTGCCACCCGATCGATCTGAAACTCAATATAAGGTTTACCCGTAATTTTCTCACTATAGACATTCTTAGAGCCAGGGATGGTTTTTATAATTTCTCCGGCCTTCGACGCAAGAGACTCAAGGGTCTCTGGATCATCTCCAAAAATTTTTAGCCCAACCTGAGTCTTGATGCCTGTGGAGATCATTCCAATTCTTGTTTGAATTGGAAAATCCCAAGAATTAACCAGCCCAGGAATTTGAAGTCTTTGATCCAGATCATCCATGATGTCATAGATATCTACTCCTCTTGGCCAATTCTTCTGTGGAACCAAGCGAATAACAGTTTCAAACATGGCAATAGGTGCGGGATCCAAGGCACTATCAACTCGCCCCAACTTACCAACAACCATTTCCACGAGAGGATGCTCTTTAATCACTGAATCAGTATAACTCAATAACTCGCGCGCCTTTGTCATACTCACATCAGGAGTTGTTACTGGCATATAAAGAATATCGCCTTCATTTAAAGAGGGCATGAATTCACTCCCCAGACGCGATAAACTAAATATCCCCATTACGATAATGAGAAAGGGAATTACTAGTAGTACTCTGCCTTGATTAAGAACTTTTCTTAGAATCTTTTGGTAGAAATGTTGTAGGAGGAGACTAGATTTATTTTTTTCTATGGTGGGTAGTTTTCCACGCAGAAGAAAGACTGACAGGGCGGGAATCAAAAAGATGGCGACAACAACTGCCCCCCCCATGGCAAGAGTCTTTGACCAGGCCAAGGGATGAAAGAGTTTTCCTTCACTTCCCTGCAAACCAAACACCGGTAAGAATGTGATGATCGTAGTAGAGACTGCTGTAAGAATAGCGGGAGCGACAGAACGGGCGCCTTTGGTAATCGCACCTAATCGATCTGGAGGATTAGAAGAATCATCATCTAAAATACTACTATAAATGGCCTCCACCATTATGATCCCCATATCAACCATGGAACCGATGGCAATAACAAGGCCTGCCAAACTCATAACATTAGATTCAATACCAATTATCTTCATCAAGATAAAACTTATACCAACGCCAAGAGGTAGAGTTAGCGAAACGAGAAAGCTAGATTGAAAATGAAGAAGAAAGAGACCGATAACGACGATTGTAATGAGAATCTCTTCTAGCAACGCCGTCTTAACTGTTGATAAACTTTTTTCAATCACTTCAGTTCGATCATAAAATGGTTTAATGACAACACCTTCAGGAAGTCCCTTTTTAATGACTTCTAAGTGTTCTTTTACACGCTCTATCACTTCCTTTGGGTTCTCCCCAAAACGCATGGTTACAACACCACCAACGGCCTCTTCACCATTTTTATCTAGTGCTCCTCTCCGGAACGCCGGCCCAACCTTAACCGTGGCCAAATCCTTTACTCGAATGGGTGTTTTATTTTTTATAGCAACTACAACATTTTCAATATCTTCAATACTTTTGAAAAATCCTTTTCCTCGAACAACATATTCGCGACTGCCCTCTTCTATAACCTCAGCGCCCACATCAATATTGGAAACTTGTATCGCCTTAATCACTGCAGAGAAATGAATGTTGTAAGCAAAGATTTTTCTGGGGTCCATATCAATTTGATATTCTTTAACAAACCCACCCACACTTGAGACTTCGCTTACCCCCTGAATACTTTGTAGCTGATAGCGAACATAGTAATCCTGTAGGGATCGTAAATCTCCTAAGGAAAGACGTTTTTCTGCACCAGGCTTGTTTTCTAAGGTATACCAATAAACTTGCCCAAGCCCAGTAGCATCGGGCCCAAGGCGAGGCTGTGCATCGCTCGGTAGACCTTCTAGTATAGAGATTTTTTCTAAAACTCTTGAGCGACTCCAGTAGTAATCGACCTTGTCGTCAAAAATTATATAAAGAGAGGAAAACCCAAAACCGGACATTCCTCGGATAGACTTAACTCCTGGTAGCCCCTGCATCTGAACACTTAAAGGGTAGGTCACTTGTTCTTCGACATCCTTCGGAGATCGTCCAGGCCAGTTCGTAAAAACAATTTGCTGGTTTTCACCAATATCAGGAATAGCATCCACTTTAAGTGTTTGCAGCGAATAAATACTAGCTAATGCTACTAAGGAGAAAAATCCTACGACCCAAACTCTTTTTTGAATGCACTTCTCAAGAAGATTTTCTAACATATTACTCTCCCCTATTAGTGCTGATGCGCGCTTTTTGAAGTCATAGACTCATATCCACCAAATAGTTGGGCCTGAGCATCGAGAAGGAAGTTCCCATCAAGAACAACCTCATCGCCTTCATTAAGGCCGCTGCGAATCTCAACATAACCAGAGGATTCAAAACCTGTTTTTACTATATGAGCATGATAAAGCTGAGTCGATTTTTTAAGCCAAACGACCTTTCTCTTTCCTGTATCGATAATGGCAGATCTAGGCACAACGAGAGGCTCTCCTTTTATCAAGACACTTAAAGAAGCATCCGCGATCATCCCAGGCTTTAGCAAACCATTCTTATTTTTAACAGTCGCCCTTACCTTTAGGGTGCGTGATTGGGGATCTAGTACTGGTGCCACAAAGTCGACCTCACTCTGAAGTTCTGTTCCAGGTAGTGCCGAAAATTTCAATTTAACTTCTTGTCCCAAATTTACTAGAGCAGCATCTTGTTCATAGACATCCATCTCAACCCAAACATCGCTCAAATTTGATAGTTCAAAAAAGTTTTGCCCCTCTTTGAAATACTTTCCAGAAATAGCATGTCTTTTCCGAACGATCCCCGTAGCTTGTGAATAGATTGGGATACTCTTAGGGATTTTCTTTTCCTTCGCCCATTGTTGTAACTGATCCTTCTTTATGCCCCATAAGAGAAGTCTGTCCCGACTTTGTTTTAAAAGATCCTTAAAATCGCTACTCTTATTTTTCTTATAACTTGAAAGATTCACTAGGTACTCTTCCCCTGCAGAAATTAGACGAGGGCTGTAATACTCTAAGACTAAATCCCCCTCTTTAATAAAACTACCTGTGGATTTAACAAATACCTTCTCCACTCGGCCTTGAATACGGGCAGGAATAGAACTCTCCTTATCTTCTGATTGAAGCACATTACCTAACAGCCGCACTTCCTTTTTCATTTGCATCGTTGTAACCGGATAAAGCTGAGGTCTAAAGTGAATGAGTTGTGACTTTCTTAACATCACTTGAGCGATGGCCTTTTCCGCTGCCTGATGGTCTCCACCACCAGCGAGTATCATCGGCGTGCCATCTAGTGGGCAAACCTCTTCTTTCATACTTGTGACCTCAGGAAATTCTTTACAGCGCCACATTTTCGTTTGGCCTTCTGACTCTTCAACAGGGGCTTTTTTTGTTTCATTAGAAACCGTCACTTTTGTTAAGTTCATGTGGCAGATTGGGCATTTACCTGGCTTATCCTCTTTTATTTCAGGGTGCATCGCACAGGTATAATAACTTTCATTATGTTCGTGACTAGTGGAAGTTTTTTCTTTTTCCTGGCAACTCACAAAACCTATAGAAATAAAGAGAAGGATGATTAAATATTTATTCATATAATTTCTCACCTTTTAAAAATTTAAGAGAAAGGTAGGCCTTTTCTAAGGACGATTGAAAATTAATTCTTTTTAAATATAATTCTTGAAGTTTGAGATCACTTTGAAGCAGGTCATTATAGCTTGAGTTTCCGAGAGCATAAGATTTATAGGTTATCTTTTGAGAGTTTTCTGCAAACCGTAGTGTCTTTTGATTAAGGATTTCTAATTCGTTTTGAATACGGGCTATTTGAGTACTTAAGACGCTCAGTTCATTTTCTTTAAAACGTTGATAATTTACCAATGACTTTTGCATTGACTCTTTTTCGTAGTAAGCCTGGGCCTTACCCGCATACTTTGTTTGAGAAAATGGTAGAGGAAGGCTAATCATGGCAGAAACAAAGTCTCCGCGACCATCAATGTTCGATCGTTTTGTATAACCAAGTTTCACTTGGATGTCAGGAACCATATTTAACTGCATCGCCTGATGCTGATAATTCTTCGCCTGTACCTTTGCCTTTAAACTTTTTTCTTTAAAATCTTCACCTTTAGTATTTAATGAAAGAAGCTTCTTCCAAGGAGTGGAGCTATAATCAAAGCTGGGTGCTTTTTCTCCCAATAAATAAGACAATTGATCTTTGACTTGGGACCTTTCAAAACCTAAGGACTGAAGTCCACTTTCAATTTCTGTCTTACGAATTTGAATATCGAGGACCGCCTGCTGAGAGCCTCGTCCATTTGCATAAAGCCTCTTTGATGTTTTTAAGATTTTACTTATTGAATTTAGATTTTCTTTAAATACTTTTCTTTTTTCTCTTATCAGTTTTTCTGTAATTAAGATTTGCCAAAAGTTCTTCAATAGTACTCGATAATGATCCTTAGCTGCGAAGGCCTCTGCATCCCCAAAACTATCCCAGGACTTTTGCTTACGAGCGTACTTGGGGGTTAAAGCTATTTTCTGGGCCACACCAAACTCTATTCCCGTCATTGGTGTTTCATCACTGGCCAGTGTATCTCGGGGAAAGTTTTTAAAGGCGACACTTACCTGAGGATCTCCCCAAGATCCCTCAACCTCGCCCCTTTCTTTGAGACCCTGAGAATTCCTTTCAATAGCTACGACGGAAGAATGGCCTGAGAGTATATCGGCTGCATCTTTAAACGATGTTTTAGCGAATGGCGCTACAAAAGGTAGCAACAGAGATAGCAATAAAATCAAATACTTAGTTGAAAGCATGGACCAATCCTTACTAATTTAAAGATATTTTGAAAATATACGTTAAAGGGTTGGCTTTTGTGACATTAAAGTCGAATATTTTTGATTCTCAAGCTATTTGAAACCACTGAAACCGAGCTTAATGCCATGGCGATACTTGCTAAAACAGGTGGCATCATTGGCCCACCAAAAGGCACTAAAAGTCCCGCAGCGATAGGGATGAGAACGCTATTATAAACAAGGGAGAGGAAGAGGTTTTGTTTGATGATTGTCATGGTCCCTTCACCAAGACGTAAAAAATCCAAAGCTCTCTTTAAATCTCCATGAACGAGAGTTACATCAGCTGTACTCATAGCGACATCTGTACCAGTGCCCATGGCCATAGATAAATCAGCCTGAGCTAAAGCCGGAGCATCATTAACCCCATCGCCTACCATCGCGACCCTTAGTCCCTGGGACTGAAATTCTTTTATCTTTTCGGCCTTAGTAACAGGCAGTGCATGGGCCAAAACATGGTCAATGCCTAACTTTTTCCCCACATGATCTGCAACACTTTGATTATCACCAGTAATCATCCAGGTGGTAATGCCTCTTTCTCGCATTTCATTTATTGTCGCAAGAGATTCTTCTTTTATATCGTCGCCGATAACCAAAGTTGCGACATGTTTGCCCTCTTTTGCTACATATATTAAAGACCCCACTTCTATGATTGCGAGACTCTTATTCAATTCAATATTGTTATCAGTGAGAAGATTTTCATTACCCAATAGAAATTCATTTTCTTCAAATTCGGCCTTAATACCTTTGCCCTTAACTGTCTCAAAGAGATCGGGTTCATCTAATACAAGTGATTCTTTTTCGGCCAAATGTACAACGGCTTTAGATAGAGGGTGTTCAGAAAATTGTTCAATAGAGGCCACTGCTCTTAGTAGGTCATTACGAATTATAGAAGTATCGTAAACCTCTTCAATAACAGAAGGCTTTCCTACGGTTACAGTCCCTGTTTTATCAAAAACAATGACATCTATATTATTCGCTTTTTCGAGAACTTCCCCACCGCTTATAAGAATACCTTTTAGAGAAGCATTGCCAGTTGCCACAACAACAGCAGTAGGAGTCGCGAGCCCAAGAGCACAAGGACAAGCGATAACCAATACCGCAATTAAATTACTAACACTTGTTCCCCATACAGGCTCAGGCCCCATGAAAAACCAGGCTAAAAATGTAAGCAGAGCAATCACAATGACAGAAGGAACAAAGACAGCGCTTATGCGGTCTGCGTATTTCTGTATTTCTGGCTTTGAATTTTGTGCTTCCTCAACGTAATGGATAATCTGGGACAAGAAAGTATTACTCCCAACTTTCTTTGCTTTAAAATCAATTGGGCTGCCACCATTTATGGTGCCTGCTATAACTTGGTCACCCAATTGCTTCAATACTGGAATCGATTCACCTGTTACCATTGACTCATCAACAGAAGACATACCTTTGATAACAGTTCCATCTACGGGAAAACTTGCCCCACTTTTGACACGAATAATATCGCCAACCTGAAGCAGACTGACGGCTACCTCTACAACACCATCATCTTTGATTAACAGCGCCTTTTTTTCAGTCAACTTAAAAAGAGAATTCAGTGCCTCTTTAGTTTTCTTCTTTGCCTTATCTTCAAAGTATTGACCAAGATATATAAAACAAATAATGAAGCCTACGGCCTCAAAATAAACGGTTGGCACTAATCCCCAGGATATCGCCTTCTCTGTCGCTAATGTAAGTAGAGTACTATAGAGAAAAGCAGCGGTTGTTCCAAGCCCTACCAAAGTGTTCATATTAGAATGACCAGTTTTTAGGAAGCGAATTAAAGATGCTTGAAACTTCCAACCAATCCAGAAGTATATGGGTGCACAAATTAAGAGTTGTAGGTACCAGTTTACTTTTTGTGAGGGCCAGCCCATTAATGGCCACATCGCCAAAGAAAAAAGTGCGAGGGAAAGAATTAAGGATATAACAAATTTATAAAAGTTATCCTTTTCCTTTTCCTTATTATCAACTGGCTTCTCTTGGGTTTTCTCTAAACCCTTAAACCCTAATTCAGATATGACCTCTTCTATTTTTAATAGAGAGGCTTTTGACTCAATTCCTTCCTTTAAAACGAAGGAGCCAGTTTCCATGGCATAATTAACCTGAGAGGATTGAATAAAAGGAAGCTTCGCCGTTTCACGCTCGATGCTCGAAGCACAACTAGCACAACTCATACCTTCAATTTTTAAATCAATCTTCTCCATTATAGTTAAGCCTTTTTCATACTTAATACTTCAAAACCGAGCTCTTCAATTGATTTCTTTATCCCCATACCGGAGAGCTTCTCTCCCATAACAGTGACTTCCTTATCATCAACAGAAACTTCGACTGAATTAACTTCCTGAGAGCCCTCAAAGGCGCCTTTTATTTTGCCTGCACAACCACCACATTTGATGCCCTCAACCTTAAATATCATTGTTTTCATATATACCTCCATACCCCTATGGGGTATAGCAGTAATACCTTAGATTAGCAAACCGTAAAATTAGTTAAGAGCATGTCTATTTTTGGGAACATATATTCAACTCGTTAAATGTAAGTAAGAATACTATGATGTAAGAGTTATAAAAAATTATAATAAACATCCTAAATAAGGTTTTCAAACATGAATATCGCTATTTTTTGTATTTTTATCGCTTCTATTCTCCCCGTAATCTTTATCGGTATCGCTAAACTCACGGGAGGATTTAAACTAGGTCATAACCATCAACCTCGTTACCATTTAAACAAGTTGGAAGGCCGCCCATTTCTTGCCAAGTCTGCACATGATAACTCCTGGGAAGCGTTTGCTCCTTTTGCAGCAGCTGTACTTGCTTGCTTCTACACAGGTGTCCCTAAAGTATTTGTTGATCAGCTGGCCATATCGTTCGTAGCACTCAGATTTGCTTATGGAATGGCGTATATTTTGGATAAGCCTACGGCCCGCTCAATTATTTGGTTTGCAGCTTGGATTTGTGTGGTCATTCTCTATTACAAGGCTTGGTCGATTTAAATCATTCTTTAATAAGATGACCAGTTTTTACAAATATAATCGTCTCGTCTTCCACTCTTGGATGGTGCTGTGACATATGGGGGCTACGAAGCCAACTGTGGATTGGGTAATTTCCATGGTCATCCATAAAGGTTCCCTGAATGACAAAGATCTCCTCTCCACCAAAATGAGTATGAGGTAAAAAGACCTCATGGGCCGGCCACTTAACCAAGGCCGTGTTTTCAGTACCGTAGGTGTGAAGAGGAAATACTTTTAAGTTTCCATGACCCTGGCGCCAATCTCCATTTTTAGTATCTATTCGCACCTTGAGGCCATCCATTGGATTGAATTGGTTCAACTTTACCAAAAGTAGGCAGCCTTCTTTACTAAAAGGCGCATGACTTGTACCAGGTGCATTGCGAATGTAGGTTCCTGCAGGATAATTACCTTCTTCATCGGAAAAGATTCCTTCTAAAACGAAAATCTCTTCTCCTAAAGGGTGTGAGTGCTTTCTAAAACTTGTGCCAGGCAAATAGCGCACAAGAGAAGTTGTGTGGCCAGATTCAGCAGCTTCTCTCTCAAAAGGGATTCTCACCACATCTTTTGCGGGAGACTCAACCCATGACTCCTCACTGGGATTAATAAAAACTCTCAAATTAAAATTCATATTGAAATTTTCTAGCATAAAGCCTCCATGTCCAAATCTACACGATAATCTCAAAGATAAAAATTAAATAACCTATCAAGATGGTAGACACTGCAATAGCTCTGAAGGAGGAGGAATTTTAAAATAATCATAAGTATCTCTTATCACACACAAGCCAAAGTCTTATTTTATTTATCTCCTCTTTTTCGTTATTTTCCTTTTGCCAGATAAAAGTCTGCATAACCGGAAAGAAATGGAGAGCATATGAAGAAAATAATATTAGGACTTATTTTACTATCAACCCAAGTTTTTGCCCAAATTGAATTCAATGAAAAGAGAATTGATTTTGTTGAGCATATAAACTTGTACGGTATCAGCTGTAAGATTGTTGTCGGACAGGATCTTCCAAAGGAAGACCGAACCATTACGATATTAGAAAAACTTGGTCTTCATCATAGAAATTCAAATATTCTCTTTGATAATGAAGTCGCTTCAACAAGTGGTTGTGACTTAGCAATTCTGGACAAGTTAATTAAAGACTCACATATGAGCTTTGGCCACGCTGAGGCGACAATAACGATTGTAAAAAGAACGGCGAAATTCCCAAGAATTGTCTTTGGAAAATGTCAGCGTAATTATCAAGAAAAACTCATAATTGACTTCGAACAAGGAACAGTCTTAGAAACATCACTTCTGGGAAAACTTCTGCCAGCAGTCGGTTGCAATTAAGCCAGAAGAAGCCCATTTAGTGGGCTTCTTCTAATTCCCGACCAAAGTAGCTGACTAAAGAAAAATACTCATAATTCTATTCAAAATTGTCGATACTTAAAGTGTATGGACAATAGCTTTTACATCAAATTCAAAAAATCTGTAATCATCATGATTGCAGTCATTTCATTGCTATCCCTTTATGTAATCTACTTCAAAAATCACTTTCACTTTATCTATTTCCCCATTGTTCTCATTCCTCTTAACTTAATGAGACTTTTTTTCGCCAAAAAAGATTTAAAATCTCCTTATCAAGAAGACCCCTTTCATGAGTTTATTTTAAGAACTCTTATTGGCCTAGGTCAGGGTTTAATACCAATCTACTTGGTAAACACTGGGGACTATATTCTTCAAATGATGGCCTTTATTTTTGTCTGTGCCATGTCCTCTGGAATTATCAGCTTATATGCAGAGAAGAAATTAATTGGGATTATTTACATCACTCTCGTAACCCTGCCCGTTCTTACCAACACTATTTTATTTGCCCCAGTAGACCTTAAAGTCATTAGTGGTTTTATGTTTCTCTATTTTGTGGGACTCATAATGAATATATTGGAGATGAATAAAGTCTATTATAATTTAAAAAAGCAATCCAGTGAACTCAAGGAAAAGACATCAGAACAGAAAATGATGTTAGAAGAAACGGGTATTGGAATTTGGACCTACAATACACATAAAGACATATTCAATATTGATAACGAAATGATGAAGTTACTTAATATTGAAGAAAATACACTCAAATACGATGATTTTATCAAGCTATTGTTAAAAGAACATATAGATACTTTTCATCAGAAGTTTACAGAAGTATTAAATCAAGGAGAAGGTTTTGAGGCCGAGTTAAAAGTAAATCCAAATAAGCCCTTCCAGAAAAACATTAAAATCAGATCAGATTCCTATTTTGATGAAACAATCAATCAAAAGAAAGTTGTTGGACTTTGCTGGGATAATGACAAAGAAATTGAGATTAGAAACCTACTCATAAAAGCCAAAAATGATGCTGAAAATTATGCTGAGACTAAATCGCTTTTTCTGGCAAATATGTCGCACGAGATCAGGACTCCACTTAATGGTGTAATAGGCATGATTTCCCTTTTAAGAGATACTTCACTCTCTAGTGAACAAAAAGATTACATTCAAACTGTTGAATCCTGTGGAGAAAGTCTTCTTACCATCCTTGATGATGTGCTTAACTATTCGAAGCTAGAAGCAGGACAAGTAAAAATTGAGGTGGTACCCATTGAGCCAAGGCTTTTAGTTGACGATGTCGTATCTCTCTTTAGAATGTCGGCGAAAGAAAAGAATATTCAGGTAAAAAGGGATTACTCAACAAATGTATTAAAGAGTTATAATTCTGATCCAACTCGAATCAAGCAAATATTAAGTAGCCTCTTATCAAATGCTATAAAATTCAGTGGAGAAAATGGAAAAATCATCATCACTGTTGATTCTAGACCCTTTGGGGATGGTCGTGAAATGCTCACGTTTACGGTTGAAGATAATGGCGTTGGTATAGCAAAAGAAAATCAAAACAAACTTTTTCACTCTTTCTCTCAAGCAGATATGACGATCACTCGAAAGTATGGCGGCACCGGCCTTGGCCTATCCATTTGTCATTCCTTATCTGAACTATTGAAAGGTGAAATTAGCTTAGAAAGTGAAGAGGGTGTAGGCACCAAATTCATTGTTACACTTCCACTAGAAATTTCAGATCAAATAACGAGTACGGAAGTTTTTGACCTAAATTATAATGAAGAGTTTGCTCTATTATACCCAAACGAGATATTGCTTGTTGAAGATAACCCTATCAATCAAAAAGTCGCGACAAAGATGCTTAATAGACTGGGCTTTAATCCTGATATTGCCTGTGACGGAGAAGTTGCTATTCAGATGGTCGCCAACAAAAGATACACAATTATTTTAATGGATATGCAGATGCCTAAGAAAGATGGTGTTACTGCGACAAAAGAAATCATCGAGACTTATGGAGACCAATCTCCAACAATCATCGCCCTTACTGCAAATGCACTTGAAGAAGATCAAAGGCAATGTAGAGAAGCAGGAATGATTGGCTTTTTATCTAAACCCTTAAGTCGAAGAAAACTAGCTGAAACATTCGCTAAATTTACAAATAAAGAGCAGCAAAAGAAAACGGCCAGTTAGTTTTTAATAAATAAAAGCTGCTTTTCAAAACTTAGTAGCCTTGCCTTTAGTGCTTCCAAATGATCCCTTGACATTGAATCATCATCACTTAATTCTTCAATAAGGCTGAAGTATTGATGAATTAATTCACCTAATTGCTGTAATGACTTGGGTGAATGACCTATATTTAAATACTCTGAAAAGGACTTTGTGATTTCATTTTCTAAGCTAATCAAAGTTCTCGATCTAGAAATTGGCGAAGTCGGTTGACAGCGAAAATACTCAAGGTCATTATAACAGGACCTTGATCCCCCACCATAACGACGGCACTCCTGACTGGCCTCAAAGCTATAGATAGTGTGGCCGATATCCCTTAAGTGGATAGGTGTCTTACCCATATAATCAACACCGGTCTTCTCAAGAACCAAATCATTGCCTAAGTAATAGAAAGCATGGATAAAGCTCTGGCCGTTATGAAAGGTACCAATATCCCCTCTTTTTGGCCGCCGTACACTTTTACAATTTAACTTAATAAAGGATTCAAACTCTAGAAGATCAACACCTCTAATTGAACTTAAAGCGCCATTGGCGAGCATGGCCACCCCGAAACAGTTAGGTCCTAAGTACTGAAAAGTCTTACCTGCTAAGTTTTCAGGAAATGATCCCTGAGCATAGGAGAGCTGAATGAAAAGAAGAAGGAGAAGTCCTAATTTGTGCATGAAAAAGATTAACTAAAATTTCACTATCTAGGTTAAATCGTGCAAAAAATATAGGTTTTCTTTAATAATATTTAGTAATCTTCTCTAATTCGATTACTTAGCTCTTCTGAGAAGATTTTCTCAGTTATTTTCCAGTACTTATCTTGCTTTCGGGCGATAATAAAACGTGGTTTTCTAAGAAAATGACTATTGTCGAGCACATCCTCTACTGTTTTGATTTGAGTAGCGAACTCTGGCCTCTTAAGATGGGACCTTAGAAAGTTTATATTAAACTTTTTTAAACTAGTATCATTATTAAGATAATGAATTTCTTTAAAATACTTGGCGTCATAATCATAATAGCGAACATCAAGGTACTTATTACCATTACGATCAACCTTTTCTTCAAGGTCAACAGAATCAGGACTAAGAACGTGCATATTTTTGGAAAGCTTTGCTTGTTTTAGCTTAGAGTCTGCATCAACTAAAACAGCATTACAGTTTTCACAATCCCTTGCCGTAATATCATTTTCTACGCCACAGCTTGGACATAGTTTAAATCGAAACCTAAAGCCACAAGGAACGATCTCTAGTGTTTGATAATCTTGAACTGCACCCTTACATTTTCTACCGTAATGCTCGACAAGATTTCCTTCGTCATCTGTAATGCCCCAAAAATCATTATCAAAGCCACATTTTGGACAAGGAACTTGGACGGCCTCACTTTCTGTGGATGGCTTCTTCTCTCCAACCTCTGGGGCGTAAATATCGTGGCCCATTCCTGTATAATCAAGAATAAAACAATCGGTCTTGCCCTTATCTAGCCGGAGACCACGCCCTATAATTTGCTGATAGAGACTCACAGAATCGGTCGGTCTAAGAATGGCGATGACATCAACATGAGGAGCGTCGAACCCAGTAGTTAAAACTGAAACATTCACTAGGTACTTAAATTCCCTTCTCTTAAAGCGTTGAATAAGATCATCGCGAACATGATTTTCGGTATTTCCTAAAATTATTTCAGCTTCACTTTCAGGTAGGCACTCTAAGATTTCTCTAGCGTGCTTCACAGTTGAGCTAAAAATCATGACACCTTTACGCTGGTACTGCTCAGTAATATCAATAATATTCTTTATAATCAGGGGCGTCAGTCGTTTTTGGGTCTTTAGTAACTCTTCAACTTCGGCCGTGGTGTACATGCGGCCTTTTTCTGTTAATTCGGAAAAGTCATACGATGTGACCGGAATATCTATTTTTATAGGCTTGGTCAGAAACTTATGATTAATCATATATTCAAGAGGAAGTTCAAAAACACATTGCTTAAAGAAACGCTCCTCTTGTGTTTGTAAGACACCTCGACTTGAATACTCATAAATCCATCCCATGCCAAGGCGATAGGGAGTGGCCGTAAGACCAAGAATGCAGAGACCTTCATTCTTTTCTTGCAACTTACGAATGACATCCCCGTACTGGGTATCATTATCACTATTAACACGATGGCATTCATCAATAATAAGTAGAGAAAAGTCTTTAAAAAAAGAGTCAGGCGCACGGGCCACTGATTGAATGGAGCCAAAAATAACTTTCTGAGTGGTTTCTTTTTTGTTTAGACCGGCGGAATAAATACCGGCCTCTAATTCGTAAGCTACGTACTTGCCATGATTCTGTTCTACAAGTTCTTTAACGTGGGCCAAAACCAAAACCCTGCCCTTAGCAATACGGGCAAGTTCAGCAATCACTAAACTTTTCCCGGCACCAGTCGGCAAGACAACCACGGCGGGGTCGCGAGTTTTCTTAAAGAAGGCCACTGTATTATCAACAGCTTGTTGTTGGTATGGACGAAGTGTATACATTCTTAAATTCTACCAAGAGCGAGATGCTTCTTTAAACTAATTAAAACGACACAGGGCCTCTATCCTAAACTTAATTTGCTATAAGTAACGAAAAATTAGGTACTTGCCTAAGTTAATCATTTATCTTTTTTGAAAAGGCACTAGCAAGTAAGGCCGAAGGAACAGAAAAGACACCAATACCTGCGATGAGGATAAGAAAGGTAAAAATTCTTCCGCCAACAGTAACTGGATAGACATCTCCATACCCAACAGTTGTAAGCGTAGCGACAGCCCACCACAAGGAGTGAAAAATAGATTTAAATTGCTCTGGCTGAGCTGCATTTTCAAAAAAGTAAATTCCTGCGGCTGCAATATATAGAACAATCAATGTAAGTACAAAGAAAACAATCATTTCATTCTTTACTTCTAAAACTGCACTCTTTAAACGATCCATGGCAACAGAATATCTAGCTAATTTAAAAATCCGTATGGCCCGTAAAAATCGAAACGCCCTGAGAAAGCGCAAGTCTAAAATCCCAAAGGTAGCAATACTGGGAAGAATCGAGACCAAATCAACAAGCCCATAAAAGCTAAAGATAAATTTAAGACGTTCGTTATCAACATAGATTCTTAAAAAATATTCAAGAATAAACATCACAGCCAAAGACTTCTCTAAAACTACAAACAATTTTTTATGCTCTTGCAGTTCGGGAATCGTTTCTAATGAAAGGCAGATTATAGAAGACATAATTAAGGTCTGGACAGTCCAATTAAAGAACCTCCCCCAAAAAGTATCTGTATGATTAACAATTCTCTCTAAGGTTAATTTCGACATAAAATCCTCCACCGTAATTATAGAAGAATAATAGGTTACAATGGTAAAAAAAATATTAATTGAGTTTTTCCCCTGGTTAATAAGTGAATAAAATAAAAATAACTCTTTGGAGAATGATTCCTCTTCTTGTCATTGCAAGTTTACCAACATTTTTAACCGTGTCATCAATCACTCGTGACTCTAATATATCCATGCATAAGGCAACAAGAACTTATGACTTCAAAGGCTGTCAGGAAGTAAAACTTGATTGGCTACGCAGGTCCTGCCAAGAGACGATCTATTCACATTACAAGAATGAATGTTACTTAATAGAAAAAGACAATAAAAGTCGTGAACAATGTATGAGAGAAATCTCTTTTAGGCCGGAAGAATTTGAGGAGCAATCTAGTGATCAAACTCTAATGAGTCTCTTAATGCTTACAGCACTACTTCTTTATATGATCCTTATTTACAATCTATTGGAGTTTTATAAAAGAAAACGTGGTGCTATCTTTAAACTTCTTGATAAGTTCGGTGACTTTTTATCCAAATTTTCAGGTAAATAATATTTTAGAATAACTCTCCATCAGTAGGTAACTGATCAAGTTGAAGCATTTCATAGAAGCCTGACTCACACCAAACAGCTTGGACTCGCCCCATTTCTCCAGAGGCCGTTTTGCCAAAGAACACAACCGGATAGCGAGTACCGTCTTCACAAAGACTTCTAAATTTAGTTTTAAGGCTTGAAGAATCAAACCGCTCAACAAGATTATAAACTGATCTTGAAGTTAAACTAACAAATGAGTTTTTCTCTAACAGATCGAAGAGTGCATAATCATCTAATTTTTCAGAAGCAACTAATGATCGCCCCATTTCGTTAAAAGCAAATGTCATTGCCAAAGAAGTACCCACACAGTTCTTACAAACCTTTTCAACAACAGTGCAACTCTCTTTTTCCTGACAGTAACGGACACAAGTCTCTTCACCCTCACAAGTGAGTGAAAGGTTTTTCTCAGCACGTTCTGTCCATACAGTTTCTAGCTGAAGAGCAAAGGAAGGCATACTTACAAAAAAGAGAAGTATTAATAGTCTCATTTCAACATCCCCTTACAGCTACTTGGTACTTCAATTTTCTTTAACCTGCAGCTTGTAGTGTTACCATTTGAATTCTCGTAAGTTACAGTTTTGATAGGTTCCGCACAAAGACTGTGCTTAACGCTACCTGTTCCACGACTAGAGAGATCAAACTTTTCTATGTGGCCACCCATTACTTCGCTAAGGCGATTACTTACTTTCTCGGCACAAGCATCTAAACAGCTCTTCCCTTTTCTTAGGTTCTTGACACAAGACTTAGGGATTTCACCGTAGAGTGCCTTAGTTTCATAGGCATCATAGGGGTGAACTTCCCATGAACGAGGAATATTATAAGGGTCTTTTAAAGACTTATAGAGATTGTAGAGACCACGGACCAAGAAAAACACTGGTCCAACATTTTGAGTTGCATAGGCCACAACACCTGACATGCTTTCAAAGTTTAAGCGACAGCTTAAGCATTCGCTATGACCTGACTCTCTGTTGGCATCAATGTCACTTGCAGAATATACGTTGAGGTTATGATCAGTATCACTATTACAGGCCCCAACACTTATCCCTGTAAAACGCATAACGCTAAAAGGATTGTTAGGGTTCCGATTAAGAGAAACAGCGCAAGGTACACCGGTTAGAGGACCAAAATCTGCTGTAATCGCCGTAAGAATTTTTTCTTTCTGATAACGAGTGTCGTATTCAATCTTGCCGTCTTTAACCAACTCATTAAAGCTAGTAACCATTTTTGGCTGAAGTTCCGCAGAAGTATAAATCATCCCAGGAACGAAGGCACTGGCGGCAGTCTGTCCCATATCCCATAAAAAGCTAAATAGAGTCGAACGCGTCTTAAACCATGGGTCATAGACTTTACACGAAGTTCTTTCGGCATAGGGATTAAAAAGATCTGGAGACTTAACTTTTTGCTCTAGTGACCAAAAGGTCGAAGCGTATTGTGTTGCTGAATAAAGCGACAAGGTGGCCTCAATAGTCTTTCTTGCACAATCACTAGCATTGGCACAGATGACATCGTCGATAGACTTTGTCGCCTGATACTGAGGGAAGGCCAAAAGTGGTTTATTATTTGATAAGTATTCACTAAGCCTGTCATTATATTTGGATTTAACTTTACCTTCATAAATTTTGGTCGTGTACCAAGGAAGAAAGCCTTCTTTATCTAGGCTAAAATCTTCGTCCCAAATATCGTGTTGTTTTAATGAGTAGCAGGCACTATTGACAGCGTCTCCTAGGGTAACAAAGTATTTAAACGACTCTTCAGTGCTAACATTTGAAATAGAAGAAGTTAGTCCTTCTACAACTTTAGACTTTGAAAGGATTTCTAGATTCTTACGAATAAAGGACCATTTTTCATGTTGAGCAAAACTAAATTCACTACACAGATAATAAAGGTCGTTTTTCTCTGCAACAGAGAGCGTACTATTTTTTCCACTAAGAAGTTTACCCTTAAATTGTTGATCAAGGCGCTTCAGTAGACTTTCAACTGGGATAGACGTTGTTACGAAATTAAAGAGGTTGATTGCCTTAATAAGCCTTTTTTTCATGAGGGCGCGAGATTGAGAAAGGTTTCCAGAGAAACTCTCAAGCCAATCACTGGCCGTGCGGTGAGCACCAAGATCAAGTTCATCCACATTAACAGAAGGAATCATATCATTAACAAGATCATCATCTGGACCATTTGGTACTTCAGAAAGAATATCTAATTCGAGGGCTTCTTTTTTAAAGTCTTCCTTCGCGAACTCTCTAATAGAGTTAAGGGCCAAACGGTCTCCATCACATTTTGCAGGAGATAATGATCTGCACCCATTAGGTACAAGCATGACACTTTCTTCTAGAGTGATACCTCTAAAAAGAGGGGCAAAAGGATAGGCCATCTGTTCCATTTCTGGAGCAAATCTAAACGCAAAGCTTAAATAAAGGCGCATGCTGTGCCAGTAATCAAAACCTTTATTTACCCAGGATTCTTTTCTAAATAATTTCTTTTCTTTTAGATCAGGAAGATTAATTTCATAAGCTGCAACCTGAAGATTTTCCTGTGCATCAAAATCTTCACAATGACCATATTTACTGTCTTTTTGAGCGACAGCATCAGCTATCATTTCAAGGGCGACCTTATTTGGTTTAGTCCCAAATAGATTGGCCTGTAGAGGGCTGAACTTCTTTAAGTAAGCACACGTAAGTTCTTTATCTGCCTCTTTTTCATAATCTTTATCGGAGAGGTAGTTATCTTCAGAGTGATAATTATCTACCTTAAAAAACTCTAGGTATTTAGAACCTGGATTCCAGTCTTTACTGGAAATGGTCCATATATCTTTTAAATATTCATCTAGGGCCGCGCAATATTCACCTTGGCGACATTGGCCCATAACCTCTTTATAACGAGAAGGTATATGACCATCAGTATTTGTAATATCACTAGGTAGTAAAGGTAATTGACGACTAACGAGTCTATTATGAATGAGATTCATAAGGGATAAAACAGAGAACCGAAAACGATCGATCCCCATTTTTGTAGTCTCTTCAACATCGTCTCCCCTGAATTTAGCGAGACGATAAACAGCTTTGGCAGCATCAACATTGGAAATCATAAGAAATGCTGACTTAGCTGGCTTTTGACTCTCTAGAGCACACTTGGCCCTATTAGAGTAGTCGAGTTTTTGAAGCTCAAAACGAGGCGCCTCAAAGCTCCCCCAAACAGAGGAGCAAAGTATTGTAAATATAATAGGCGCCAAGTACTTCAAATCAAACTCCCAATTATTGCATTGTACAGCCAGAGGCCTTACTCATAATGGTTGTGTAAAACATGATCATTGCTTCATCAGCAGGAGTGAATCCACGACGTGTTCCACCCTCTTCTGTCATTAGACCGTACATGTAACGATTAACGGCATAATATACTGAACGAGGAACATTGATTCTTTGTGTACATTGTCCTCTTCCGTATTTAACTTGAACTCCCCAGTAATCACGTGGCTCACTACTTGAACCAGTGCTACCACCAGTATAAATATTTGTTCCACCAGAGTTGCCATTTGATCCTTCACCAACGTTGAAAGAAACTTCCCAACCACCGTAAGTGTTGCTTACTGAGTGCAAAGTACAAACACCGGCTTTACAGGCAACTTCTGCGTCTGCATCAATAGCAAGAAGGATTTGGTTATCGCTAAATCTTTCAAACTCAAATTCATCTTCTCCACCACCGAACATATCATCGATATCTCCGGCCAAAATGTTAGTGCTCAACAATAGAGCAGGCATAAGTAGTACATTCTTCATTTTCATTCTCCTAAAAGTCGTTAGAGGATATCACCCCAATCAAAGTCATCTTCATCATCATTTAAATCAATGCCACAATCTAATTCTGGTATCTCGTCAGCGCTCCAACGGGCGCTAGAAACAATATTACTTTCACGGTTTCCACCAAGTTCAACAACTTCCCAACCGGAGTTTGTATCTTCTTTTAATTGAAAGCGTGTTTTAACTTTTACAATGCCTTTTCCTGATGGCTCGCAAATACCTCTTTGATCGCACATAAGCCTATATGATGGCGGCCAAAAGGCGTTATCAAGCTTTGACTGCCAAGTTGATAAAGCACGAGAAAGGCCATCAAGTTCACTATTTTCAAAAGACAAATTTCTAATCACTGGAATCATAGGAACTTCACCAGGCTTTCCAATGACATTGATCTGCGGAACAAGGTTGATTTGTCCGGATCTCGAAAGAGGTCCAATGTAGTTTCTACTGAATCGAAGTTCTCTACTCACTCTCCCAGAAAAATAAGCAAAATCAAGATCAGGCTCTCTAAAGATAGCTTCAACTTCATACTTCTTACCATTCTCAAGAACACCTTTTGGTAATGTCACTCCCATTCCGTGAAGCACTCCTTGATAATTAGCAGAGGCCACTGAACCATCATGCCATAGCTTTAGAAACTCTCTTTTACTTCCATTAACTTCATAAAGAGAAAACTCCCCAACGACTGGTTGAGAGTAATCACAAGGAGAAGTACAAAGGTTCCCCTTACACTTTCTCTCGCATATTGTATTTACAACTAAAGGTAAGCGGACCTCGTCGTAATTATTTCCTTGAGAAGTAATGTTCAACTTCCCTAAATATAAATCAGCTGCCTGCCAAGTTGTAGGCCATCGGGGTCTTTCAACACCGAAGTCCTCACTAACAGGAGTCAATGATGGAAGTGCACCAACACTTAACCTAACAGGTGTAGTCGTTAAAGCAGTTAAGTCTTGTGTAAAGCCTGTTGCATCACCTGCTATGTAGGTATTAAGGAGAGCGTTGTAGTCACTAAGAATTGTTTCTTTTTCTGCTAATGAACCTTCTGATAGACACTCTTTCTTTACATCCAGATGAACTGAATAGAGAGATTCGGTCTGAGGCTGAAAGAAACAGTAGGAACCGCTAAAATCAACACTCCATTTACTGATTTTCTTAATAGAGCACCCTGTTTGTTCTTCAGGATATTTAAGAGCTATATTTTCATTAAGCTCCGTTACTTGAACAACCACACAGCGATCGAAAAAAGCTCGTTTCGCCTTATTTTTCGAAAAACGATCTTCTCTTGTTTCTTTATTTTGATATGGGTTATTCCTTAGTTCACAATTTAAATTTTCTTCTTGTGGCGTAAAGTTAAAACCAATAGTGCTATTAGTTAAGGTCAGGTTTTCAATACCAAGTCCTAACATAATAAATTTCTTTGTCAGAGCAGTATCTCGACAACTCTCCAAAGATAGAGAAGGTCTCTCTTCAAGGAGTTTTTTGGATGTATAAAACTTTCTTATTTTCTTTTGGAGATCTACATGAATATTTATTTCACGCGGAGCTAAGGGCTGACAGGCCCAATTAGAAATAGAAAGTATAAATAAAAATAGTGAGAGTCTTTTCATTTTTCACCAATAAACGGAGTCCCTAGGGACCCCGAATAATATAAAATTTTAAATTAATCTAAAGCTGGCTCATTGAATGATGTGTAAGTACACACACGAGCTTTTTGTAGATTCCAACGACGAAGAGAAGCAACGCCTTCAAGGTTAGTTTCTTTGAACATGTAACGAACTTTACATTTTTCAAGGTCCATAGAGAAATTAATGTTCCTGAAGTCAATTACGTTACGGCCATTGAAACGATCCCAACGAGTTTCCGTTACTAATGGTCTAGTACTATCTTTTTCTTTACAAATTACCACAGTTCTATAAGCAAGGGCCGAAAGTCTCTCGTAGTTATAACCACTTTGAGGATCAAGGTCAGTCATAGTAATTTGCTTGTCATGAGAGTAGTTCAGACCTAAACCATTAGGGTAGTTAATCTGAGTTGCCTTATAACAAACATCTAGAAAGTACTCTGCACCATATCTTTCAGAACCAAGGTTGAAAGTTAATGATGGAGCTGAGGTTCCAAGTTGCCAAGGCCTTTCAAACTGTTTGTGCTCTGGAGATGCCCTGCCACAGATTCTGAATGACTTTGACTATTTCTCCTATGATATCGCTAACTACTCCCAAGGAGAGATAAGAAGCTCTTATAGTTCAATTACTAAAGCCTCAGGGCGAGTAAGTTATATCCAGGCCTCTAGTGACCAAGGAGCTCATATCCTAAACAAAGAAAAGGGAGTTACTTTTTCTTTAGGTTCCGAGCGATTTGGATCTGAGTACTTTGTTGATCTCTGTTGGGAAGTACTTGATGAAAGCCTTCTTTCTATACCTCTTAAAATGGAGGCAGAAATAATGCTCACATCGGATTTATTTAATAGTGGAAGCGGCTATCTTAATAGTGCTCTTGTTTCTCAAAAGAATGGTATTTTCTGTGATCAAACGATAGAAGAAGGACCTTACAATTACGCATCGGCCCCGGTTTATACTACAGATGAACTTCCCTTCAATGGCCTTCGTACTTTTCAAACAACTATAAGTGAAGCCCGTAGCTGCTTTGTAAGAATGATGTTTAAAGAAAATCAAAAAACGATGCTTAGACCATGGGACTTAAAAAAAGTCACAGTAGAGCCAACAATCACTGTTGAGCCAGTCAATCCCATCCCTCCCAAAGATCAAGGGCTTAGATTTTGTAATGTCAGGGTTATAAGGGGGAGTAGTGCTACCTGTACTCAACAAGACTTCCCAGATACAGCTTCTCTTAGAGCTTATATGATTAGCGATTATAACAACATCCCAGATTGGAGCCAGGCCCACAATAAGGACTACCGCGGAACTTGCGAAGTACTCGGCCCTTGCAGTACTAAATAATCACGACTAGTAAGACTTGAACTCAAAATCACTTAGTATACGATTATAAGTAGAAAACTTATCAATTGAACCTGTGAAGAAGGCATCTCCAGAGTTCCCGCTAGCATCGCCACCAAAACGTCTTCCAAGTCCTCCCTCACTAGAGTGATCGGGAATTGACGTAAAACCGGCAGAACGGGAAACTTGGGTGTTCCCATCATTAACGTTCATTAGAAAATTACCCTTATCAAACTGTACGACTACTTTCACCCATTGATCAGCAAGATCTATAATATCAGTAATAAGCACTTGAGCTGGTGCTGCTGAACCGGCCCGTGCATCCGCAAAGAGATAACCATTTTCAACTCTTAAAGAAATACCATTGGTAGAGCCACCCTCTTCAAAAATCACTTGCTCTGTCATAAGGTCAGCTACTTTAAAGTAAAGTGCATAAGACTTCGTGCTAAATTCATCATTCCAATAAGTTCCATTGCTTAATTTGATCTCACTTGTGCCATCAAAGCTAGCGACATTTCCTCTCTCTCCATCATTTGCAACAACAATATTTTGAGAAACTCCACTAACACTTCCATTGCTATCCTCACCAGGTAGAGCAATGTTTTCAAACTCAAGCGAGGCCACTAGTCCAAGTTTTAAAGGATCATAATTTCTTGGTGTAAGAACACTTCCTGATAGGATTACTTCTTCATCAGCAGATAGGGGACGATCGAGGATAAAAAGCGAACTTAAGAGACCTAATAACGGGGCTGGGCCAACGGGTTCAAAAACACTTGAGCCAAAGATGCTACCCATTCCCCCGACATCTCCATGATTTGGGATTAAGGTGTAGCCAGCTGATGTTTGCGTCTTCACACCATTAATTGAGAGCTCTAGGTTTCCCTTATAAAATCCAGCGACAATAAAAACCCAATTATTTTCAAGATTAACTAAACTGCCTGTCACTTCAACTTGAGTTCCAGAACCACCAGCACGGCTAGCTAAGATCAATTCATCATTTTCAATTCTCAAAGCAATTCCATTGCCACTACCACCCTCTTCAAAGACCACTTGACTAGTTTGAAAATCAGAAGACTTCATAAAGAAAGAGAAGGTTTTGTCACTAAATTGATTGTTAAAAAAGTTTCCATCCGATAATTGAATCTGAGAAGAGGCACCATTAAATTCTGCGACAATGCCTCTTTCACTATCTATTGTGTCTACGACATCCACCAAACTTACCGCCGGATGAAGCCCAAGGCTCTCCTTACCTAAATCACTTGCGTCTGAAAAAAGATAGACGGCACTTGAGTCCGCAAGAAGGCTGTCTTTAAAAAGCTCAATATCAACCTTTTTATCTTCGGCTTCAATCGATATACTGTGGAGACCGTTTGGGAGAAAAGTTAAGTCTATTACTTTTGACCACGTTCCATTTTCACAGGCGATATCAAAGGTCACACTCCCTTTAACCATAACTTTTTCAATATTTTTACATTCACCCTTAAACTCAAAGGAAGTAACGTTGGATGAATCGACTTTAAGTAAACTACTATAGGTTACAACTGGCTGAAGCCCTACCAGAGATAAATCTCCAGATAAATCACTATCACTTCCACAACCTGAAAGAATGAAAGGGATTATCATGGCGCTTATTTTTACTAAGTTATTCATGGGGCTTCTCCAGCACATTGTTATCTTTAAATTATGCAAGTTTGACTCCACTATGCATACCATGCGGCACCGATAACCCACTGAAATCACGTCAGAAACTTTCACTCATTTTGACACTGAAAAGACTTTTGACACTACCAATAGTGGTCAAATCTATCCCTCCTTTTCTACAGACCCTATAGACCGGTTTACGGCAAAACGATATAAGCCTTTATAAAACTAAAATGGGGACTGGTGCTTGAAAAAGGGATTTCTTTTATTCTTTGTAATTCTCTTTAATCCTCAGGCGAGAGTACCAAATCTTTTGGATCGTAGTGGATTCAATGGAGAAAAGAACAATTCTCACAAATCACGTTTTCTTGTGGGAACCCTTAACCAAAAACTTAATCCTCAAACACCTACCCATATATTAGTGATTGGCTCCGCCATGAGCGTTGACTCCGATCAATTCTTCCAATCGGCCCTCCTTAGAGGAAAAATTTTTCAGGCACTACACCCAAAACACCAAGTAGTCTTCATCTCTCAACCAGATGTTATTAAGGCAACCCAAGAAGAAGTTTTTCAGCGCTATGGGGTTAAGGTTGTCGCTACAGAGAAAGGTCAGTTAACGGCGGCACAACTTTATCGAGTCATGAAAAAGTTTAAGCAAATCGCCAGTTTTGATTTCTATGGCCATGCAAGCCCTTGGTCCCTAAGACTCGGTCAAACAAAAGCCTCCATGTATACTTCAAAAGGGTTTGAAAAACTTAGAGATCAGTTTATGAAAGGAGCTTTTGCAACTCTTAACGGCTGTAACACCGGCTTTATGGTTGCCCCTGCTCTATCAAAGCTTTGGAATATTCCTGTTAGCGGTACTTTAACCGGTGCTCTTTTTGAAAGGCTTCAAGCAGACAATCATTGGTATAAGAAAGTAGATCGCACCCGTTCTGAATGGGTAGTCAGAAATAATATCAATTTTAAAGAGAGACGCTCATGCTCCGAAGGTGTTTGCTGGCGTCTAAAGTCTCAACGGAATGACTACGCTTCTTACTGGGGAAATTTTAAGGCAGGTGGCCTAAGCTTTTCTAAGTTCTTTTGTGACTATAGTGATTCTAATGACAGCTGCCTTAAAGGAATGGCCAATAGCCTGTTAGCAGAACCAAGCACCAATGAGGCCAAGTTAATTCCCAGCTGGGAAGAATACGAGGCCAAAGTTTTTGATCACTTATGCTCAACTGCTATAGACCCTAATTATTTTCAAAAATGCATAGAAGGCATTCAAAGCGCTGTGAACACAGGAGACCATGTTTTTCAAATGCACCCGGGCAACGCTCTTCAATGTGATTTTAAAAGCTGTAATGCCCGCGTAGTTTGTGATGGTGGCAGCTCTACTTCCGAACCCCTTGCGGGCTCCTGCCGTATTGACACAGTGGAAAACACTCAGCCAACGACCCTCGTTAGAGAATATCTTCACTTTAAAAAGGCCTATAAGCTCCTATAAGAGCCTCTCCGTGTAGCTTGCGAACCCTATTCCATCCGTCGTAGAATTGCTTAGCAAATTCGTTCACGGAGGACTCAATGCAAAAATACATCATAGCGATGATCACCCTTTTAACTATCACCTCTACTCAAGCAAGCAATGAATTAAACTATGGTGCCTATGAGAATTACTTTCAATTAGGTGAAGTGGAGTTCAATCGTTCAGCAGGAATGCTCGGTGAGAGAACAAGTGATTATCATGTAACAGTTACGAATAATTACTCATTTGAAATTTGCTTAATTCCAACACTAGATCTTATTAAAAATGGACGTAATGAATTTTTAGAACCTAACTTTATAATTCCTGCCAACACAGAAGTTGAACTTGGTCATTACGGTGCTCAGGAGTTTGGGAAATCATGGCATGTTAAGTGGGACTTCTTTATTTCAACAAATCTTGAAAACTGCGTAATCTAAATCCTTATTTCTTAAGACACTTTAAAGAAGTTAATACTTCTTTAAAGTTCTTTTGGAATGCTTTCTCTTTTTCTTCTAACGTTAAAAAACTGACATTAAGTCCTGCATCAGGTCCACATTCTAAGAACAGATTCCCCTCAACAAAACTGTTACCACCAAGTAAGTAGCTAACCTCATGGTAAAGGTGTTTTTTATTTAAAAATGATATTGGTTTATCCAATGAGATGTTTTTAAGAATCGCCGCCTTATTTTTTAGCCACTCAATTTTAATCTTCTTAAAATTTTTGGAGGCTTTTTTTTCTGCTTTAAGGTCTAATCTTTTACGATCCGTGACCTCAATAAAAATAGTATCCCGTCGACTGCCTAGTTCAAGCCCGAGCAGAGTTATATCTCTTCCAAGATGTCCTCGTAAGCCCTGCCAGCCTTGTGGTATCTCTAAAGAAATATTAAGTTTCTCCACGATAAATAATTCTGATTTTGCTACCGCGGAATTGGCACTAAACAAAAGCAAAAAAATTATATTTAAAAACTTTAATTTATTTAGCAAAATTATTTTCCTTATAAAAATACTGCTTAAAAGACTCACCTAATAAGACGATAAGCCCTTAACCTATTGTTAGCTGAAGTTGGCCAATGTACAAGACTGGAAATAATGGTTAAGAAAAAAAATCCAATTCTAATTATTTTTATCGCTTCACTAATTGCCTTTAATACTTGGGCCGTTAGTGAGCAAGAGGTCGAAGCCTTTGAAACAGAATGCTCTAGTGAAGCATCCATACAAGATCCAACGTGTCTTCGGCGTTATGAAGAAATATCTGTTTACGTTGATGAGAATCAAGACCTTGCTGGCAATACAGCAGAAGCTAATGCATGCGCCACGCCGGAAAGCCAAGGTCCTCTTTTAGGAATTAATGGTCTGGCAGAAGACCTCGATGAAGTTTCCACAAAGTTAAGCTGTACTGAAGAAGATGCAAATTATGTTCAAGATCACTGTGGCAAACAAATGGCGTGCAATATGGGTCGCTCAGTTGTTCGTATCGTTGGTAAGGTCGCTCCAAGCTTTATAACTAGCCGTGTGGAACGCTCCCTTGGCTCAGTTTTAGCAGCTGAGGAAGGTTCCCAATGTTTAGGTGGGGACCAACCGGACTGTGTCAGTGAAGTTTACCGCGCCTTTATCTCAAGTCTGCTTTCAACTTTAAATAGCTTAAGGGATATCGGGCGAGCTGCGGTTGGCGCCTTTTCTAATATGAGAGATTACTTATTCGCGAAAAGTGACGATCTTCACACTGCTGCGGCCACTTCTAGAAGTGAAGCCTCTCTCTTTTTGGATTCTCCTGGTAAGTACATCGTAAATAAATTGAAATCATTTAAAAGTGGTATTGATACCTGGATAAAGAGTCAGATATTTTGTCAAGAATGGGCCGACGATCCTGAGAGTGGCGAAAGAAAGTGTGTTGAACCTTTACAAGGTTATGCTTGCCTTGATTGCAATGATGGCATTAATGCCTTTTGCGCCGGTGCCGGATTCTTTATCTCAGAAGGCCTATTAACCATCGCAACGGCCGGAACGTTTACAGGCTTAGGACTTGCTGCTCGAGTTGGTGCCACTGCCGTAAAGGGAGCAAGTTTAAGAGGAGCTCATATGCTATCAGCGAAAGTTCCCGCTCTTGCTCGTCTTGCAAATAGAGGAACCAAGGCCACGCAAACCACAACGAGTAGTGCTAGTCTAATAGCGAGAACTTCCAATACTTTTTCTAGGGCCAAAGAAAATGTCATGCGTTTTGGAAAATATTTATCCAATTCAAGAGTCGGCCGCATAACAGGAGGCGCTAAAGACATCGTATTGGCACCGGTTAAAATAATCGACAATATGTCGACTAGGGCCATGCAAGGTGTACTCATAGGAGCTTCTCGTGTTGGTGGAAACAATGCCGTCAGTCAGTTAGTCCGTCAAACAGCTAGACAGGATTTTAGAGCATTACGAATGGCAGGCCGAGGTACAGACATTGGCGGTTCAGGAGGAAGCATAGCTACTCGCTCTCTCCTTGGTGCTCGAGTTGGTTCTCGAATAGTTAGAGCGACTAACCGAAGAAGAACTGCCGGAAAAGCTCGTAGAAGCGTTGAGGAAAGTGGTCTGCCTCATGGAAGAAATAACACGGGACCAGAGACTCATTCTGCAAACGCTCACACGGGGAATCAACAGGCTCAAGTCGACAGACCTGCGGATCGAAACGATACACCAAATGGTGGACCAGACCAAGAGAGATTGGCCAATCAAAGAAGAGACGAAGATAGAGATCGAAGAGAAAGGGATGATGACTCAGATCAAAGAGAAAGAGATAGATTAGAAGGAAGCCAACTAAGCTTAGGAAATTCATCATCAGTCGTCCGGGCAACAAGACTTGCAGTCATTGCAGATTTGGCCGCAAAGGGTGCAAAGGGATTAAGTGCTGAAGACGTGACTGCAGAGGCCATCAGTGATCAGGCAGTTCAAGAGGTCCTAGAAGGAACTGAGCAGGCGGCAATTGATCCCAAACGTTCACTTCAAGAGCAATTAACAGAGCGAACGGGAGCCAACTTTCAAACTGAGGATCAAGCACAGGGGTTTGTTCAAGATATGAGACAAGTTTATCAAGACCCTAGTAATAAGGACGGCATTGTTGAAAGGTTAATGCGAGAAAAGAGTTTAACTCGTGAACAGGCCAGTAAAGTATATGAATCTGAAAGTGGTTTTTATGGAAACTTGGCCGAAACGAAGGTAGATCAAGCTACTCCCTATAGTGAGGAAGTTAAAGAAGTTGATAGTTTACTTGCAAGGATTTCAAAGCTTAAGGAAGATATTGAAAAGGATGATTTACCTATAAATAGTGAAGTGGCGGCCTCTCCAACTGCGGCACCAGTAGATCGGCAAAACCCTCAAATTGAAGAAGATTTTAGGAGAACACCGCCCGCGAGCCCAACAAGTTCACCAAATTCATTTGTTAGCAGTGCCCTTCCAACTTCAGGGAATCGCTCCATAGCACAAAGTGGATTTAGTAGTGCAGACTCTGGTGGTGAAAGTGACGATGAGAGCATCATTAGCGAAGCTCTTACCTCAGATGCAATAGGAGAAGTTAGCGAGGAATTGGTTGGTCCACCGGCACCAGTTAGGATTACTAAAGTAGAAGAAGAGGATCCTGTTCAACGACAGGCATCGTTAAATAGATTGGCCAGTATGGAGTTCTTATCTCTTCTCTTATTAGAGCTAGAGGGAGGAAAAGAACTCCCGTTTAGATCTCCTACTCCAGAAGAGCTGGCCTTAGTAACACCAGTAATTCCCACTTTAAGCGCCACGATAGAGCTTTCAAGCCTTCAGGTAACCACTCTAGAGAGTAGAGGTGAACGCTACTTCCTCTTCAAAGACTTTAAAAATAAGAAAACAATTGTGGTCAATGCCCAGGGATCTCATCTAAGTAATATCCCGTCGGATCTCATTTAATTAGGAATAGTTGAACGCTTGAACATAAGTTATGCTTATGTCAAAGGCTGTCAAAATCAATTATTAAAATAGATCTAGCTTTGATAAATTTCCTCCAACAAGTAACGGAGGAAATAATGAAAAAAACACTCATCACATTTTCCATGCTTTTTACCTTTGGCCTTTTTGCCCAAAGCACTGAACTTCCACAAGAGGTTGTGATCAAAACACTGCTTGATCAAACACACACGGCCACCCTGACGATTGAAAAAGATACGTTTATTCCAAACATCATGGGCTATGGTTGCGCGCTAGCCGCCATTAATGTCAGTAAAAACGTTTTCTATTTCTCTAGAGTACGCCGTACCCTCTACTCAGATTTTGGTGTCAAGGAAGAGGCCCTTACAATCCACAATCCCAACGGCAGATTCTGTACTGGCTGGGTTACTCCTAAGAAACTCTTTGGCCCAGAATACATTTTAGGAAAACAAGTAGAGCTTGAAGTTCGTACTGTTAGAGAAATTGTTGAGACAGAAGACTTCAATGGAAACACATACACTAAAATTAGAGAAGTCGTATCAACCGAACTCTTCGGAGAAAAACTAAGTGCGGTAGGTGAACTATTTCTGTAAGCATTTATTAGAGGTTTATAACTTCATCTAAAACGCAAAAAATCTCTTTTAAAAAGTGGTTAAGCAATTAAGACTAAACTGCTACATGTGATTCTGACCGGCAACATCATAAAGAATGCTGCCGGCCAGAAAATGAAATTATTTAACTTTAATAAGTTCTACTTTAAATTTCAACGTTGAGTGTGGCTGAATTGTTCCACCAGCGCCTTGCGCTCCGTAGGCAAGATCAGCAGGGATGGCCAATTCCCAAATATCGCCTTCTTTCATAAGTTGAAGAGCTTCAGTCCAACCAGGAATAACACCATTAACTGGGAAAGAAACCGTCTCCCCTCTCTGGTAAGATGAATCAAAAACAGTTCCATCAATTAGAGTTCCTTCGTAATGAGTTTCTACAGTTGAAGTGGCCTCTGGTGAAGCCCCTGTTCCACTTTGAAGAACACGATACTGAAGACCAGAGTCAGTTACAGTAACGCCTTCAACCAACTTATTCTCTGCTAAGAATGCCGTACCTTGAGCGATATTATCAGCTCCAGCTTTTTCAGAAAGCTCTTGGGCCGCCGCTTGCATTTTCTCTTGAAAGGCACCCATAACTCTACCAACTTCTTCTTCATTAATTTCGCTATCTTCACCTAGGTAAGATGAACGAACGCCTTGAAAGAAATCTTCAAAAGTAATTTCAATACTTTGATTTTTGAAATCTCCACCAATCTGACGACCGATGATATAACTAATTTTTTGCTGATCTGTGTCCATAATTTCCTCTCTAAGTTGATTAAATTGACGCTATTTCGCCCCCAATCTAACTGAAGAGAGGTCTATTTCCAAGGAAAACAATGAATTAGGGGTAATACAAAGGCCGTAACTATCTAGTTTCATGATGTGAACTCGTAAAATGAACTTATAAACTTTTAAATACAGTTTAGTTTTTCCACGGAATAAAGGTCATTGGTATCTTCTAGGTACTGAGCTTGGTTCGTACAATTCAAACCAACAAGCCCCATAGAAGAGAGCCTTGGAGGTGAAAAAATCATACTAAAGAATGTTGCGCCTTCCATATTTTGATTTAAGTTAAGAACTAAGGAAGTAATCACTAGTGAGTTTTTAGTGATTTGCCAGCGCTGAGTTTGCTTATTAAACCCAAGGTTGAATTTTAAGGGTTTTATTGAATCACTCTCTATCTCTATCTCTATCTCTATCTCTATAAAGAAGTCTGGAACACTTAACGTAATCTCCCCACCTGTCGTGGTTGAGAAATTTTCTGAACTCAGGTTCACGATCGTAACAACCCTTTTGGCCTTTGCTCTTCCTTTTCTCTCTAGCCTTTTTAAATCAATACCATTTCTAGGAAAGGTAACCTCATAAAGGGAGATAATCTTATTATCCCTATCTGTTTTAATCATTAATTGATTTGATCTGAATAAAGTACCATTTTTTTCGTAAGCATCTGCACGGGCAAGAAACTGCTCATTGAATCCGCTTACCGACACAGATGTTAATAATATGATCAAGGCCGACAAAGTTTTCATTATTTGCAACTTTTTTAGATTGAAGAATTTTAGAATTATTTAATCTAATAGCAGGCAGGGAATGCCAAATGAAGCCTGTTTCTCCCACTCTGTAAAATTAACAACTTAAATGGTTTTTTAATTCTCCTATGATATTAAAGAGAAAATCTTTATATGGAGTTATTATGAACCTCAGAATTTCTTTAATTGCATTAAGCTTTTGTCTTTTTGGAGTATGTGCAAACGCTAGTCAGTCTCTCTCTGTTTTCACAAGCTGTGCTAAAGAACTTGATGGTGCAATGAAAGAAGCCAGAGCAATCGTTGCAAAAGATTTCTTAAACAACAAACCTCAATACAATATTGTTGTCGGCGCTCCCTATCAAGTCGGTGACGAATACTTCAAGGTAGATTACACAATTCTTTCAGAGAATCCTCAGACCTTAGTGCTGGAATTTAAGTTTTGGTATGATGGAGATGATCAATGTAATCGAGTTGAGTTTGAGGATTATATTTATTAGTTTTAATAAATAGATCAGTGAACCTATTCAAAAATAGTAAGAGGTTAATAGTCTCCCCAAGATTTTGTTAAGGAAAATAGATAGCCAGTAACTTCGGCCTTGTCTTCCTTATCAGGTCTTAGGATAGCGTTTCTCACTACGGAAGATATATTAAAACCAACATTCCATGGTTTATAACGAAACTTCACCCCAATAGAGACAAAGCTAGGCGCAATATCAATTTGTCCTCTCGCCGCTGAACCTGATGGTGTACACCGTGGTGAACTGCCATCAAGATTGCCATTATTGACAGATACACGATCAGCTTCCCAATTTTGGCACTCATCACCTAAGCTAATCACACCAAGGGCATAAGGAGAAACAATCCAGTCTTCAAAGTATTTATACTCATACATAAAACCGCCGAAGGCGCTTGGAATTAACTCACTAAAGAAGAAATCCAACGAGGTATTAAGAGTGCCTGCTGCATTTGGTGGGAAAGCATAATTTTCAACATCCGAGTGAAAATCAAGATACATAAAAGATGGCCCCCCAAATACATTCAGGGTGTGTTTATCATTGTCACGAAAAAACTCGTAAGAAAGACCAAAGGCCAAATTAAGATTAAGGGAATCAAAGTTAATGGATTTTGCAGTAACTTGACCGCCTACACTTTGAGTATGATTACCACCTTCAACTGTTGCCGCTTGAAGCCAGGTAACGAAGGCCCACTTCTCTTTAAATGAATAGGAGTAACCATAACTTAAACCAAAACCTTTTGCGTCGCCAACCTCATTGGCGACAGTTCCATTGGCCAGCTTAGCATCATCATCTGACTTTAAAGTCATATATCCACCAAGAATTTCATGGCGAGACTTTCCATGTTCATTTCTCAACAGAATTAAAGGGGGATCACTAGCAAGTTCAGTCATGGCCTGTTTAGCATACTCACTTGCCTGAGCGACAGCATCGTTAGCAAACGAATTATGCATTAAACAGACATAACCAACTACAAAAATCAAGTACTTGAGCATCGCTTTTCCCCATAGAAATTTTATTGAACCCTCATTCTAGGTAAATTGAAAAAAAAGGCAATGCCTAAAGATAAATACATTGTGAGGGCCAAAGCAAGCCACTTATTGAAATTGAGTTTGAATGACCTAAGGAATTAGAAACTTCAGCATGGCCTTAGTGAACTTTCGTTTAAAGATTCCAAAATGCACGCCCTCATTGATTTTGAAGTGCTCAACTGGAGCCTGACAATCTTCCATGACGAAGTGTTCAGTATCTTTTCCTCGCACAAAGTTGGTGGCGTTTAGTAACTTATCTTGCTTCACAAACTCACCCTTGCAATCATTCTGATCTGCCCAACGAGTAACTTGAGAGAGAGCACTAGCAGATCCCGTCTTGCCATTATCTTTTCCTTCATAAGGAATTGTTTCGTCTTTGGTTCCATGAACATGTAACACAGGAATGGCACGGTCGTGTTCACAGAGAGACTTATCAAAATCCAAGAGTTCTGCACTATCCCCTCTTAAATCACTAGTGCCGGAAATAGTCACAAGGCCCGCAATATTGATCTCGTTAGAACATGCGATTTTTGAAGCTAAGAAAGCACCATTAGAATAACCAATCAAATAAATGCGATTTTTATCAATACGGCCGATTTCTTTTGAGTTTGAAATTTGCTCAATCAAGTTCTTTATATAGGCCACGTCATCAACTTCAGTTTTTTCAAAATCACAGCAAAAATTAGAGGCATTCCAAAAGTTCTTACCATTTTTATCCGTTAACCCGTTAGGAGTAGCATAAACAAAACCGAATTTATTATTATAGGCACCTAAGCGCACATAATATTTCTGAATAGCTGAATTACCACCATAACCATGCATTGAAATGATCAGCGGCCATTTCTCCTGCTTCTTAAAAGTTCGAGGAAGATCCACCTTAACTTCCGTCCGCCCGCTCTCGATTGGAGAGAGAGTCACTGACTTGGCCATAGTTTTAAAAGAAACGAGAATACTGAATATAAGAATATAGATTTTCATGTCTTTCTTTTACTTTAGAGAGCTGGGAAGTAAAGCGGCTTTACTTTGACGTATAATTAATACCTTACACTTAATTTAAACGATGATTAAAACCTTAGACCAGTAGGGTTTTTCAACTATTCTTATAGATATTATCAAAACTTATCTCTATTGTAGGGTCACTACAATCTAATCGGAGATAGAAAATGAAAAACATAATATCGCTCTTTTTGCTACTACCCATACTTTTCGCTTCAACTATCACTTATGCTGCGAATAAGAAGATCCTACTCGTTGTCACGAATCATGAGCAATTAGGAACAACTGGTAAGAAAACAGGCTATTACTTACCAGAGGTGGCCCACCCCTACTTTAAGTTTATCAAAGCAGGTCATAAAGTAGTCTTCGCCAGTCCAAAAGGTGGGCGTGCTCCAATGGACCCAAAAAGCAAAGACCTTAAAGATCTAGAAAATAAGAAATTCTATGAAAACGAAGAACTGATGAAGCAATTAGATAATACTGTTTCTCTAAATGACGTTAAGGCAAAAGATTATGATGCGATCGTCTTTGCTGGTGGCCATGGCACGATGTGGGATTTTAATAACTCAGAAACTCTTAATAAGTTAACTGCATCTATTTATGAAAATGGTGGAGTTGTTGCAGCCGTATGCCACGGCCCTGCGGCCCTCATAAATGTTAAATTATCAAATGGTAACTACCTACTTAAAGGCAAGTCCGTTACTGGTTTTACAAATGTTGAGGAAGATATTGTTCAATTAAGTGCCCAAATGCCTTTTATGCTTGAAACTGAAATGATTAAAAGAGGTGCTAATTTTTCTAGTGCTGAAGCTTGGAAAGAAAAAGTTGTTGTCGACGGAAGGCTTGTTACTGGCCAAAACCCAGCTTCAGCAGGTGAGCTTGGTTCACAAATAGTAAAAATACTAAAGTAATCAGATAATAGATGGGATTAGGTCTATTTAAGCCTAATCCCTGATTGTTCGATATATTCGCTAATAAGATCAAGAAATAGCTGAATGTCTTCACTACCTAACTGACCAATATTAGAAATTCTAAAAGAGTTCTTCTCATCAACCTTTCCAGGATAAATGGTGATCCCCCTTTGGTAGAGATAATTATGCATACTCTAGAAGTTATAATTCTTATCTATTGGTTCAAGAAATGTTGTCAAGATTCGAGAGTTCTCTTTTTCTTCTAATAAAGGAGTGAAGCCAAAAGCACACATTCCTTCATGCATTTTCTCATACAGACCTGAATATTTTGCTGCTCTGGCCTCTATACCACCATCTTCAAAAAATTCATCAAATGCTTCATTTAGGGCGTAGAGAGTTTGAACTGGAGGAGTAAATAAGAATTGGTTCTTTTCCTTTTGTGAAAGAAAGTTAGCGTAAAGATCAAAGTAAAAACTTTTCTTCTTAAACCCTTTAATTCTTTCTAGCTCTGATGCTTTAGCAATGACGATACCAAGGCCTGCCATTCCCTGAATGCACTTATTCGATGATGAAATCAGATAATCAACATCGTCTTTTACAAGATCAATATTAATTCCAGCATAGGAAGACATCGCATCGATTAGAGATACCATTTTATATTTATCGCTAATGCTCTTGAACTCACTTATTGAATTTAAAATTCCTGTCGTGGTTTCATGATGAACAAAGGCCAAGACTTTAAATTTACTACTATTTTTTGACAAGAATTGATCCACTTCCTTCCAATCAATTACCTGACCCCATTCAAAACGAATAACTTGTGAAAAAACGCCCAGATTATCGCAAATCTGCTTCATTCTTTTTCCATAAGCTCCATTTTCAATAATCAAAACACCGTCATCTGTATTCGTGCAAGAACTCAAGCAAGATTCGATGGCTCCCGTCCCTGCACAGCCTAGTAATATACCTTCATAATTAGAATCAGCATTTACGACTTTCTTTACCTTTTCTCTTACATCGGAAAGTAGATCACCAAACTCTTTTTCTCTGGGGCAAATATCTTCAGTAACAAGTGCACTCTTAACCCTTGCTGAAGTTGTAGCAGGCCCTGGATTTAATAGAATTTTCCTTTCAATAGTCTTATTAATTACTTCTTTCATTAATTTCCCTAATATATTCTTTCATTCTCATGGCGACTTGCTCAGGAGTCACAGTTGGGCGTCCCAAATCTTTTGGAGACCCTGCTTTGATAACAAATCGAACAAAACTTAGCCCACCATTTTCAAGAATATTTTCAAGTGCTACTTCAAAAGATTCTATCGAATCAACTTCATAGATAATTTCATAACCGCAAGAACGAGCAATACCACAAAAGTCTATTGACTCAGAAAAAGTTCTTTGACCACCTGTTGAATCATGGACGCCATTATCTAATAAAATATGTATTAAATTAATAGGGCCCATCTGCCCCGCCAAGGCCATATTCCCTAATTTCATAAGAATGGCGCCATCACCGTCTATTACAACAATTTTCTCTTTAAATTCAGTTCGGCTCAACCCAAGAGCAATAGCTACAGCACAACCCATTGAACCAACCATATAGAGATTGTTTGGAGAATCTTCAATTTCAAAAAGCTCTCTTCCAGTCTTCCCAGTTGTGGCAATGAACATATCTTCCTTGCTTAACTTTCCTTTAAGAGACTTAATGGCCTCTGTTCGAGTGATCATCCCTTCTCTATTTAACAGTCTATTAATTTGAGTGCGATGTGGATCAATTAGCCGATCAACATGAGTACTCTTTAACTCATAGGAATCCACGCTTCCCTTTTTCATAACGAAGAAGAAAGCACGCCCCTGTTCTTCACAAATTTTATCAGCACGAGAAAATGCTTCCTTTACCTCTTCTGCTTCAGTTGGAAAGAACGCCCATGGTATTTTCATGAGATCAAGAAGCTCTGTTGTTATTTCCCCCATAAGCTCGTGCTGAGGTTCATCACTTGCTCCATTCGGTTCTCCCCTTAACGTAACGATCCCTATGAAAGAAATTTTCATGGTGTAGCTAAGAGAAGTTAAAGGGTTGACCGCATTCCCTAACCCAGAGTTCTGGAACATAACAATAGACTTTCTTCCACCAAGCCATGCTCCACAAGCGAGAGCAACGGCCCCACCTTCATTTGTCGTTTCAACAAATTCAAGATCGATATCGTCAATAACGTAATTGATAAAGGGTTTTAAGTAAGAACACGGAGTCCCTGTAAACAGGGTGTAACCGTTTTCTTTGCATTCATTTAGAAACACACTTGAGTTTATCATTATCTAAAATACCTGTATCTTTTCATAATCTTTAAAATTATCAACATCCATCCAGTTACCTTCAATATAGGAAACACCAATTTCAATATCCTTTTTAATCAGATAGTTAATCATGTCTCCCATCTTCATCTCACCAAAGCCATCTTTTAGAGAAAGATCTATCAGAGCCTTTTTCAAAATTTCGGAACCCTTAGCTGATGTCCTTACAAGTCCTATCCACTCACCATGCGGCGTTTCTTCTGACTCATCTCTTTGCTGGAGCATTGTCTTAAGTACCAGTGCAGACTCTTCACCAAATACCTTTGTGTTTTCTCTATTGCAAAAAACAAAGTCACCTACATACTGAGAGTCTCGGTTTGACATCTTACTATCCACAACGATCATAATGTCTCTCGGACTTTCTTCCATCATATTTAGGATGTAACTCTTAAAAATTATATCGCCATAACCAATAGTGAGATTACCCTCGATATGATCTTTTGCTTTAAAAAGTGACGCTAACTCTCCAGTTGTAGAGTAATCGTCATTATCAATATAGTTGCACCCTAGTTCAGGAAAACTTTCTTTCTTATAGCCTCTGACGACATTAATTTCTTCAACACCAAAATTCCTAAGTTTATCAATGGTCTGTTTCAAAATTGGTTGGCCGTTAACATTTAACAAGGCCTTAGGTTTATTGGCGGTTAGTTCACCGAGTTCTTTTCCTCTACTTGCAGCTAAGATGATCGCCTTCTTTTCGCCATTCTTATGAAAATAAAGTTTTTCTGCTTCGGCAAGTTCTTGATCATTTTGTAATCTGAAGACTTCCTTTACGGGTACAATATTGTCTTCAACATTCATCAGGTTTTGATCAATAAATATTTGCTTTGCCGTTTCCTGCATGGCCTTTACTGATGAGCGCATTAAGTGGTTGGCCCAAATAGCAGTAGATATGCCGCGTTTTTTGAACTCTTCAGTTGGCGTTGAATAATACTTAGTGGGTACAATCACAACAGGACAACGATCGCCCCATTCCTTCATGAAACTAAAGATATCATCTGGTGTGCTCTTCTTACTGTGCATAAGAATGGCAGTAGCCCCTGCATTTCGATAGGCCTCAGCTCTTTTTAAAGCTTCTTCTAAACCCCAACCAGCAATAAAAGCTTCTACTCTTGCGACAATACAAAAGTCATCATCAGTACGAGCATCGAGACCCGCCTTAATTTTCCCACTAAACTCTTCTATATCAGCTAATGGTTGTTTTTCGCCCCTTAAGAAACTATTTGTTTTAGGAAATATTTTATCCTCAATACAAACACCGGCCACGCCTCTCTGCTCCAGTTTTTTGACTAATCTTCTCATATTATTGAAGTTTCCATAGCCAGTATCACCATCTAGAAGAATAGGAACCGTCGTTGCATCACTCATAAACTCAACTGTCTCTAAGACCTGAGTCCATGAAGCCTCATTATTATCTCTCACACCCATTGCCGCACTAATGGAAAGACCACTGCCCCATATACCTTGAAAACCAGCTTCTTCAGCAATCTTTGCAGATAATCCATTATGAGCTTCCATCAGATACGCTAGCTCTTTACTTTGGATCATTTGTTTTAACACTGTTGTCTTTTTCATGCTCTTTCCTTTCTTTAGTACAGGCGATATCCCATAAAGAGACTTAACCCAATCATGAGCCCGCCACTTATCCTGCTAAAATAATTTAAATATTTATTTCTAATCGCTTCTTTAAATCGATCGACTACTTTAATGAGAAAAACAAACCACAAAAACGAACCAATACCTAAGCCAATGGAAATTAAAATGATATTTAACTGATTAAAGACAAAGAGCTCTAAGCTTTTCACGAAGGCACCAAGACCCGTCATGGTTAGAACGAGAGCGGGGTTGGAGGTATAAATAACGATTCCCAACAAGATTCCTTTTGCGACACCTTGTGGAGTTTCTCTTTTTGTAGTTTCTTGAATTTGACTATTCTTGCTCAGAAGTTCTTTTAACCCTAAGAGAAAAATAATAACTATTCCTGCGGCTTTCATTATAAAGGTAATTTTCTGGTCTATCTCTATAAGAGAAAGACCAGAGAGAATGATAAAGAAATAAATAACATCCATTAGCGAGCCACCAAAAGCTATCGACAAGGCCCTCGCTGCACTTTTCTTTAGGTGAGTATTAATAACCCACACATTTATTGGACCAATAGGAATACACATCAAAAAACCAATGAATAGGCCGATTGTAAATGCGATCATTTTACGCCATCCACTGAGACGTTGACCCCGATCTGAATCATACTGACAAAGGCCAACCATAAATTTGACAGAACTATGGCAAAGAAAAAATATAACATTACATGTTGAGTTATCAGAGCAAGGGAGAGAAGCATTAAATGGGTTGAACCAGAAGTAATTCCCCACATGGGAAGAATTGACTTATTATATTTAAGATACTTTCCGACTTTAAAAGTAGACATACTCTTCGGGTTCTTTTGTGCCCGGCTAAATACCAAGAATAACCAAATGAGCAATCTCTCGAAATAACTCCCACCTTCTTTATTTAACTTTTCTAGATCCCGTCTGTACTTTTCAATTTCTCTTATTCGGCCTTGCGGATTATTTTCTAAATAAAAGAGAAATTGTTTCTTATAGAAACTATAGATACTTGCATGAACAAGAATAAAAACTGCTGAAACGATGGCGAAGTAGTGTATTGGAAAAAAGTCATTTCCCTTACTTAACCCAATACTTAGACCTACGTAAAAACATATACTCGCCAAGAAATCCACAAACATATCAACGAGTTGCCCGTACTTACTCCCATTCTTCTTCATTCTAGCCAGCATTCCATCACAGCAATCTAAAACACTGAAAATAAATATTCCGACGCCTGCGTAGGCAAAACCTTTTGGCGTACCCGTCGTTAAAAAATAACCACTAATGATCGCAATGATTAAAGCTACAATAGAAAAGTGGTCTGGTCTTAGGAAAGACCAGTTCGCCACCTTTAAAATAAGGAAGGCCAATGGTCTAAAGACGAAGAAGTCGAAAGGTTCTTCTAACTGAAGTTCTTTACTATTTCTCTTATATTCAGAGTAAAAGTTTGATGTCATATCCATGCTATTCCTCAAACATTATTTGAGCTTCTTTAAAATCTTCTGGTGTGTCTATCTCCATCCATTTTCCAGCAAGAAACTTATGAACGCCTACTTCATTTAATAGTAAGAATTCATTTAGAAGATGCTCCCAATTCAGGGATAAATTTTCAGGTTTTGATAGGAAGACTGAGGCCAAATCGGCTAAACGAGAAGTGTGCTCTTTATTAAACTTTAAAATTCCAATGGCCTCACCTGCGAAAGTGAACTTTTCAAGTTCCACTTTTGAGACTTCCCTTTTATCAATTGTCATGCGAGCAAAACCACTTGAATCAATCATTGTTTTTGCACATTCGACATCAGAAAGACTGCCTTCTCCCACGAGTATTTCACTCGATTTCTTTTTATTTAAAAACTCTTCTAGAATACATTGCTCGTAGACCAGGTCTGCATCAAAGATTAGACAAGAGTCTTCAATTTCTTTTATTCCCAGATATAGAGAAAATGTATTTCCATGATTTTTGTAGTCTTCATTTAAATAAAAAGAAAAATCGAAGTCATCAGTGTATTTCTGTGCAATATCTTGAATTAGCTCTTTTTTGTAACCTAGTACTAAATTAACCTTCTTAATTCCTAGATTTTTCCAAATAGTGAAACTCCTCTCTAGCAGAGTTTTTCCCTCTAGTTCTAAGAGGCACTTTGGTCTATTTGTCATGTCACTAATTCTAGAACCATAACCAGCGGCCAAGACAACAGCTGTATACTCGCTATTATTAATCATCATTTGCCCCCTTCCTTACCCATAATCTCTCCATCGTTCTCTTTAGCGTTTTGCCTTTTCCTTTTTCGTAATCTTCAAGGGAAACGGCTTCGATGGCATCCGAAAAACAAGTTCTTCCGTGAAGGACTTGGGCATCTTTAGTGAGAAGAATGTCGGCCTTTTTCATGCGATAACGAACTTGAAACTCAGAACTATTTGTTAAAGCATCGAGTACATCAATAGCGTAGAGTTGCTCGTCTTTAAGAGGTTCCCCTGCTTTTTGATGGGCCGATTCCATATAAGGTCTAAGGTGACGAAAAAGAGGCTCGCCTTCTTCATTATAGGTAATTATTGGTGCACGATATAACTCATCTGCAACACCTCTCATCTCCCAAACAAAGGGTAATTCCAATTCTTTTAGAGCATTTGGGTAAGAGGCCTTTAACTCTTGATGAACTCTCAGTCCATCAACAAGGATATTTTCTCCCCCGGCCAAGGCCGGAGAAACACAACTCATATACAAATAGTCCCAAGGTTCAGGGACGTTGACGTTGTCGGTATGAATACTCCCACCTTCTCTCGTCTGGTGGTAACGGGCCCCTTGAAACATCGAGCCTAAACGGTCGCGATCATAAACAGAGATAACTTTATGTCCCTGATCATTTTGAACTAATAACTCACCAAATATTTCTCCAATAAGGGGATTAAGCCGGTGAATTTCACTAAATGAAAAATACTTCCCATCGCCGTTATCAAGCTCAATTACGATGGTACGAAAATCTTCTTTAATCATTTGAACGAATGGCTCAAAAATCCCCCGGGGAAAATTTTCAGTCTGTGAATTAAGGAACTCTCTCAGTTGCCCCCTTGCGCCATCACTAATACTTACCTTGTGAAAGAAAGAGGTTTTTAGTTGTTCTTCAGTATTCATCCAAATTTTCCTTTGATTACCCCTTTATTAGTAGTACATTTGACCTACTAAACATATGAGTCAAATCACTCATTTACATATAAAAACGGTATTTTGTGACAAATGCACCAAGAAGTTATCATAAAGAAAAACTGACACTTACCTACTTACTTACATCGATATTTCTAATTATCTTAGTCGACATAACCTTCTATTTTCTGGAAGGTCATCCCTTAAAGGACATGGTTTTAGACCTATTACTAGAAGGATCTCTTCTTCTTCTTGTTCTCTTTACAGCTAATTACGTCTGGAAAAAATTTACATTTGAAATGGAGACCAATCATTCAATTGCTAAAGACCTTCTGAAAACTAAAGAAAGCGCCAATCTTTGGGAGAGGAAATCAAAAGATTTCGTAATAGAGTTTCAAGCCCATGTAACTATTCAATTTAATGAGTGGAACCTATCAAAGAGCGAGAAAGCAGTTGCGTTATTTGTTCTTCAAGGCAAGAGCTCAAAAGAAATATCAAGTATAAGGTTCACCTCAGAGAGAACCATCAGAAATCAATGCCATTCAATATATGAAAAATCTGGCTTAGGTGGAAAGAGCGAACTCTCTGCCTATTTTTTAAACGAACTAATCGGCGACTATTTAGTCTAATTCTCTTTTTTGTGATTCTTGTCCTATTTCCTATTGATAGTTTTCACCGTACTTTTCTTAAACCATAAAAGACAGAGGTAGTGTGTGCGTGCTTTTATTCAGTATATTCTATCTTTTTCTCTAATCATTAACCTCGCTAATGCCTCCACCAATCTTCAAAAAGTTTTAAAAGACGGTGACCAATTCTATGATGAAAGAGAAAGTTTAGATAAGGCCTATCAGGCCCTCGCTCTCTACGAAAAATACCTTGATACGCATCCCGACTCTATTGATGCTTTATGGCGGGCGAGTATGGCCAATTACTATGTTGGTCATCTCCTCCAAGAAGAAAAGAAGAGAATTGAGCGTTACAAAAAAGGGGTTAAGCAAGGAGAACTCTGCGTTAAGCTTTCGAATAATAAAGTAGTCGAGTGTTACTTTTGGCTTGCCACCAATACTGCTCTTTTAAAAAAGGAATATGGGATATTCAGTCTCGCATTTGGAATTGGTAGCATTATCAAGATATTTGATAAGGCACTCAAGATAGATTCTAAGTATGCTGGATCAGGTCCATATAGGATGCTTTCTCTCCTCTACTATAAAGCTCCAGGTTTCCTTGGAGGTGACAGAAAGAAGGCTTATTCCTACATATTGAAGGCCATGGAACAATCTCCTAAAGAATCTTTAAATTATTACTTTTATATTAAGTTTCTAAAAGACGATGGTGAGGCTGAAAAGGCCTTAGAAGTTGCGAAGAAATTTACGGAGGCTGCGACTCCTGCGGATTTCACCTATTTTGAGTCTAAGACTGCTTACAAAAATATTCTTCACTTTTTAAAAACAAAAGAATTACCTAAGAAAGATTAAGTTTCTTCAACCTTGACCTTGTTAATATTGCTCCCATCTTGTCTAGACAGAAACTTAAATTCTATGGAGGAATTATGCTAGGTGTTTGTAAGTCATGTGGGGCGGTAAATAGAATGGATGCTAATACAGCACTACAAAAAAAGCCTGTCTGTGGAAAATGCCAAAAAGAGATTGAACTTCATGATTTAACCCAAGAAGTAACCTCCGAAGCCTTTAACAAAGTTTTAAGAAACTCAAAAATTCCTATTGTTGTGGACTTCTGGGCAAGCTGGTGTGGTCCCTGCAAAGTATACGGACCTACATTTCAAGAGGTATCAAAAGAATATCCCAATAAAGTTCAGTTCTTAAAGGTTAATACAGAACAAGAGCAACAACTATCTGCCAGTTTTGGCATTAGAGGAATTCCCGCCACTATAATCTTCGTTAACGGAAAGAAGAAAGACAGCATTTCGGGTGCCCTCAACCACGACCAACTAAAACAGTGGATTAACGCCAAGACTAATGAGTAGGAGTATAAGCAAGGCAATCTTAACTTGAAGCAGTTCCAACACTATATTTAATTAAGATTTCGACAAGGGCATCTTTCTTTAAGGGCTTGCTTAAATAATCTACCATGCCAATTTCAAGACAATTTTCTTTATCAGTTATAAACGCATTGGCGGTTAACGCTATTATAAGAGGAGCTTTATCTCCCCATTTCGCTATAACTTCTTTAGTAGCGCAAATCCCATCCATTACAGGCATTTGTAAGTCCATTAATATAATCGTGTAATAACCTATAGGCTTTGCACTTAGTTGTGTTAATACTTCGGCTCCATTTTCGACCATATCGCATGTGTAGCCCAGCTTCTCTAATCTTAACTTTGCAACTTTTTGGTTAATTAGATTATCTTCTGCTAATAAAATTTGATGAGGATATCTTTTGGCCAACTGAGAATTATCTTTTTGAGTTGTTAAATTCGTTTTTGATTGAGTTCCATTTTTTAAAGTCAGCTCTAAGAAGAAGGTTGATCCAATTTTTTCCTTGCTCTCAAGGTAGACCTTACCCCCCATAGCCCCAGCTATTTTTGAACATATCGTTAAACCTAGACCGGTACCACCAAACTTTCGAGTGATTGAACTATCAGCTTGTTTAAAGGCATCAAAAAGGTTTTTTTGGTTTTCCTCTGAAATACCAATTCCATTATCTTTAACATAGATTTTAAGTTTGGTCGTGTCGCTATTCGACTCTAATACTTCATGGCCAATTTTAACTTTTCCATTGGATGTAAATTTAATTGCATTAGAGACAAAGTTTATCAAAATCTGCCCAATTCTATTACTGTCACCTTCTACCCACAAATTTTCACTATCTTTCATATCGTGAACATGGTTAAGATCATTACCATTTTCTTTGGCCTTTGCTTCCATGAGCTTACATGTATTCGTTATCAACTGATTGAGGTTAAAGTTAATATTTTCGAGCTCAAAGTTCTCTGCTTCAATTTTACTTAAATCTAAAATATCAGTTAACAGCTCCAAAAGCGCCTCACTACTAACTGACGCCGTCTCAACCATTTCCTTTTGATCATTAGACAACTCCGTCTCTGCTAAAAGGTCGATCATGCCAATAATACCGTTCATTGGCGTTCTAATTTCGTGAGACATATTTGCCAAAAATTCCGATTTGACTCTCTCAGCTCTTTTCAAGGCCTCAGCTTTATTGTTGAGTTCTTCTTCTTTTAAAACTAGATCCGTAATATCTTGGCAAGTTCCAGAGAGTAAATTTACTTGACCATCTTTAAGACGACCTTCCCCTCTTGCCTCAACCCATACCGTTTGACTAGGGTCCACATGTTTGAACGTTCTAAAGCGCATTAAATAAGGTTCACCATTTTCAATACATTTACCAACGACACTTGCCCAATGATCGACATCCTCTGAGTGAATCGTTGACTTATGTTTTTCTAAATCAGGCTCTCCATTATTTATATTCTCAGGAAATATATTAAACATTTCCTTAGACCATGAGGTTTGTCCTTCTTCTATATCAAAAGTCCATGAACCAATTTTTGCAATCGACTGGGCCAATTCTAAATCTTTATTTTTTTTATCAATCTGTCTTTCAAGACTTTTACGCTCTGTTATATCTTGAGCTATTCCTAAGAACGCCACAATATTCCCACTGTCATCCTTTATCGCTGTTATAGCTAGCTGTATAGGAAAACGTCGCCCATTTTTATGAACATAAATCCATTCGTATTCATTCTTTAAATTTAATACTGAATGACAGATGAAGGTCTCAAAGCCAGGAGCTATATCTTGACCAAGCTTTTCACTAAACTCTTTGCTGCGAGCAATGACCTCATCGAGATCATGAAAAATAGCAGGAGTTTCTTTTCCAACAAGTTCATCCGCTTTATACCCAAGCATTTCTTCGGCTTTAGGGTTGAAGCTCGTGATTTCACCTGTAACGTCAGTGGTGATAAACGCGTGAGCAGCATGGTAATGGATAGTATTAAGTAAATCTAGAGATTCACCAAAATCAGTCATCTTAATATTGCTTAATAATTCTGGCTTTTTGTCAGACAATCAAGGCTCCGCGTAAAGAAAAAATTAATCACTATATTTTACCACTTCTTCCTGATTTTTTTTATTCAGGTACATTTTACCTCGAGCTTAAAAACCCCAAAAGACATTAAAAATAGTGACTGACGTCATCAGAATACGGCCATAACTATGACATAAACAGATAGGATTATGGAGGAAGAATTAATTGATATGAAATCAGACACTACATTCATTATGAATCCCAATATAGAGAGTAATGACTTAAAGACCTCAAAATTTGGTCGAGTAAAATCTGTTCGGGGCAGTGTTGTCGATGTAACTTTCAAAAATAGCCTTCCTCCTATTTTTTCTTTATTACGCATAAAAGATAAGGAAGTCTCGGTCGAGGTTTTAGCGCACCTTGATTCGCATACGGTAAGAGGAATTGCATTAACTCCAACTCAGGGTCTTTCTCGAGAGGACATTGTCTTAGATACGGGAGGACCATTAAAAGCCCCTGTTGGCAAAAATATTTTATCACGAATGTTTAATATATTTGGCGAACCAATTGATCGCGAAGAAGCACCAATAGACATTGAGTGGCGCTCAGTTCATCGTCCCCCTCCATCATTATCCCGACGTACGACTAAGTCACAAATTTTCGAAACCGGCATAAAAGTAATAGATGTTCTCTTACCGCTAGAGCGAGGGGGGAAAGCAGGTCTTCTTGGAGGCGCCGGTGTTGGAAAAACAGTGCTTCTCACAGAAATCATCCATAACATGATCAATAAACAAAAAGGAGTAAGTATCTTTTGTGGGATTGGCGAGCGTTGCCGTGAAGGGGAAGAACTCTACAATGAGATGAAGACCGCTGGGGTTTTATCCAATATGGTCATGATTTTTGGTCAAATGAATGAGCCACCTGGAAGTAGATTTCGAGTAGGGCATGTTGCCCTTACCATGTGCGAATATTTTCGGGATGATGAACACCGTGACGTTCTACTCTTAATAGATAATATTTTCCGTTTTATTCAGGCCGGGATGGAAGTCTCAGGCCTTATGGGACAGATGCCCTCACGTTTAGGCTATCAACCAACCCTAGGAACAGAACTCTCAGGGTTAGAAGAACGCATCGCCAGCACGGATGCAGGAGCGATTACTTCAATTCAAGCTGTGTATGTTCCAGCGGATGATTTAACGGATCCCGCGGCAGTGCATACTTTTTCTCACCTTTCCACTTCCATTGTCCTTTCACGTAAACGCGCCAGTGAAGGACTTTTTCCAGCGGTCGATCTCCTGCAATCAAACTCTAAAATGGCGACACCAGGAATTGTTGGTGAGCGACATTATCATTTGGCCCAAGAAATTAAGAAAACTCTGGCCCGCTATGAAGACCTCAAAGACATAATAGCCATGCTAGGCCTAGAACAACTGGCTAAGGAGGATAGAAGCGTGGTGGCGCGTGCAAGAAGACTCGAGAGATTTCTTACCCAGCCTTTTTTTACCACGGAACAGTTTAGTGGCATCAAGGGCAAACTGGTTTCTCTTGAAGACTCTCTAGAGGGCTGTGAAAGAATCCTTAATGATCAATTCAAAGATTATCCTGAAAGTTCACTTTATATGATTGGAGGAATTAACGAGGCCAGACTCAAGGCCTCAAAAAAAAACTTAACCGGTTAAAATGATGAAAACGTCGATGACTCTTAAAATTCTTATCCCAACTGGAATATTTCTTGAACAAAGTGAAATTCTTTCCATTGTTGCCGATGGCAAAAGTGGTTCATTCGGTCTCTTGCCCCATAGACTCGACTGTGTCGCCGTCCTTATACCTGGGATTCTAACTTATAGAATCGAAAAAGGTATGGATATCTATGTTGCTATTGATGAAGGCACGCTCGTTAAGACTGGTAAGACTGTAGCAATTTCAGTGCGAAATGCAATCGGAGGACCGGATCTAAATAACCTCAAACATACTGTTGAAGAAGAATTCATAAAGATCAACGAAGAAGAGAGAGGCCTTCGTCTTGCTATAGCAAAACTTGAAAGTAGTTTTGTCCAAAAATTTACGGAGATGCATCATGAATAAAAAAAAGGCTCCCCCTAATTTCGTCCAAAAAATCGGTACAGAATCTGTGAAAAAGATCAAATCGAAAAAGAAGCATGAAAGTACTTGGTTTGGTTTAGGCATGATGGGTCTCATTGGTTGGTCGGTGGTTGTACCGACATTACTTGGTGCAGCTCTAGGTATTTGGTTAGATAAGCGAACGACAGTTAGTTTCTCATGGACCTTGACCTTACTTGTTGTTGGCCTCTGTATCGGTTGCTTAAATGCTTGGCACTGGATGAGTAAACAGCACAAAGATATGCAGGAGGATGAAAATGATTGAAAACATAGATATCATAATCATTCTTATCGTTGGAATATTACTCGGAACATTCTTTTACTCTGGTCTTTGGTGGACTGTTGATCAAGCAAGAAATTTACCTGTGCCTCTTTTTATGTTTTTAGTAAGTTTTCTCCTTAGAGTTAGTGTGACCCTAATTGGTTTTTATCAACTGATTAAAAGTTACCCTGAGGAACAAGGAATGAGCATCGCGATCTGTCTCTTTGGTTTTTGGACAGCAAAATTTCTTATCACAAGTGTCGTTCATCTCAAGAAGGGGCGAAAGGATGCAACTTAGTCCCGATAGTATTATTTACTGGCAAAGTGGTCCTTGGAAAATCAATTCGACTATACTAACGACTTGGGCATTGATATTTTTTCTGACATTAAGTTCAAAATTAATAGCTAGAAAAATGTCCGCGGGTATTGAGCGTTCTCGTTGGCAGAATCTTTTAGAAATTATCGTCTCTAATATTGAAAAACAAATTGTAGATGTAGGACTGAGTGAACCACGTAAGTATCTTGGATTTTTAGGGACAATATTTCTTTTTATCGCCACAGCGAGTGTTTGTACGATTATCCCAGGATATGAAACGCCAACTGGCTCCTTATCAACAACAACCGCCTTAGCTTTATGCGTATTTTTCGCTGTTCCCTTTTTTGGAATCAATGAAATTGGTCTGAGTAGTTATTTGCGCTCCTATATGAGACCAACATTTATCATGCTGCCTTTTAATATTATAAGTGAAGTCTCTAGAACCTTAGCGCTCGCCATCCGTCTCTTTGGTAATATGATGAGCGGAACATTAATCATTGCTATCTTAGTCTCTGTTACGCCTTTGTTATTTCCTATTATTATGAGGGCACTTGGACTACTCACAGGAATGGTTCAAGCCTATATTTTTACTGTTTTAGCTGCTGTTTACATTGCTGCGGCCACCAGAGTGATAAAACCACAACCTCCCCTAATCCCCATTAAAAAGGAAAATATATGAGCAGTTCGACAATTATCGCTGTGGTATCAATTTTGATCGCAGGAATTTCAACAAGTTTTGGCGCCATAGGCCCAGCTCTTGCGGAGGGAAGGGCCGTTGCGGCCGCCCTTCAGTCCTTAGCCCAGCAACCTGATGCCTCAACAACAATTACGCGAACCTTATTTGTAGGTCTTGCAATGATTGAATCTACCGCGATCTATTGCTTGGTGGTTTCAATGATTTTAATTTTTGCCAATCCATTTTGGAATCACTTTATCGCAGAAAATATAGGGAAGTGAAATTATGCTCATAGACTGGTTTACTGTCCTAGCACAGGTCACGAATTTCCTTATTCTCATATTCCTCTTAAAGCGATTTCTTTATGAACCAATACTTAATGCTATTGATAAGCGGGAAGAGTTAATAGCCAAAAGAATTTCTGACGCTAAAGAAATGGAGGATGAAGCAAAGATGATTGGAAAAGCACTTAAAGATAAGATTGAGGATTATGACAAGCACAGCACGGATCGTGAGAGGGAATTGAATGAAAAATTAAAGCTCGAAAGTGAACGTATGCGAGAGAAAGCAAGAATAGCGGCCGTTAAACTAAGCGAAAAGTGGCATAAAAACCTCGAAGAAGAGGCCTTCCATTTAAACCAAGTGATCGTTAAGCGTACACAATCAGAAGTTATCGCTCTCACGAGAAAAACTCTTAGTGACCTTGCTGGCACAGAGCTAGAAGACCGGATGATTGAAGTATTTGTTAAAAGATTAAAAGGAATGGATCAGAATAGGAGGGAAAACTTAAAATCAATATTACAGGCCTCTCAAAATAAAATCACTATTAATAGTTCATTTGAAATTTCAAATACCCAAATCGAAACCATAAAAAGCACAGTAACCAAACTTGTCAATACACAAATCGAAGTCCAAGTGGAAGTGGTGCAAAACCTCACAAGTGGTATCGAGTTGATTATGAATGGGCAAAAGATTGCATGGAGTATAGAAAACTATTTGGTCTCAGTTGAAGAGCGCTTTCAAAAAACTTTACAAGATAACATTAAAGGCAAGATAGGCTAAAAAAGGGCACCTTGAAAGAAGAAGCAAATTATTTAAAAAATTCTCTTGATCTAGCATTTACTTATCTCGGTGATATTCGAGAGGACTTTTTGCCAGAACTAGACTTCAAGGAAGTCGGTAAAATTACAAGTATAGCGGTAAGTGTGGCGAAGGTTTCGGGTCTTCCAGGAGTTGGATTCGACGAACTCCTCTCCTTTCCAGGGGGAGTTCAAGGCATCGTATTTAATGTGGATGCTGACGAAGTTGGGGTGGTTTTATTAAGTGATTACTGGCGCCTAAAAGCAGGAGACGAAGTACGACGCACGGGCCGTGTGATGGATATTCTTGTAGGAGAGAAATTATTAGGAAGAGTTCTCGATCCTCTGGGTCGTCCCCTAGATAACAGAGGGCCATTAAAAGTAAGTCATCGTTTACCAGTTGAAAGACCAGCACCTCCTATCATGAACCGCTCCCCTGTCACAGAACCCCTTCAAACTGGTATTAAAGTTATAGATGCCCTTATCCCAATAGGTCGTGGCCAACGTGAATTAATCTTAGGTGATCGCCAAACTGGAAAAACAACCATTGCCATTGACACGATTCTTAATCAACGTGATCAAAATATACTTTGTATTTATTGCGCTATCGGACAGCGTGCTTCAGCGACGGCCAAAGTGGTGGCAACTTTAAAAGAAAAGGGTGCTATGGAGTATACAGTTGTCATTGTAACAGAAGGCAACGACTCACCAGGGCTAACTTATGTTGCCCCCTATGCAGCAACCTCCATTGCAGAATTTTATATGGAGCAGGGTCGCGATGTATTGATTGTTTATGACGATCTTACCCATCATGCCCGCGCCTATAGGGAACTATCGTTACTACTAAGAAGGCCCCCAGGACGAGAGGCGTTCCCAGGAGATATTTTCTATATTCATTCCAGACTTTTAGAAAGAGCAACTCACCTTAGTGAAGATCTTGGCGGGGGCTCTCTCTCTGCCCTGCCGATTATAGAAACTGAGGTCCAGAATATATCTGCCTATATCCCTACAAATCTTATTTCTATAACTGATGGCCAAATATATCTCTCCCCCTCTCTCTTTGAATTGGGCGTTCTCCCAGCGATAGATTTTGGAAAGTCCGTTTCAAGAGTCGGTGGAAAAGCACAGCGTAGGGCCTATCGTGATGTAACAGGTGATCTCAAACTGGCCTATGCTCAGTATGAAGAGCTGGAGACTTTTGCTCGTTTTGGAGCGCGATTAGACGAAGAGACAAAGAATATTATTAATCATGGGAAAAAAATTCGTATTTGCCTTAATCAAAATGAATTTTCTCCTGTTAATATATTTGCCCAAATTGTTTTACTCATGGCCTTAAAGAAAAAACTCTTAGACAGAGTTCCTCAAGCTCAAATGGAAGAGGCGAAAAGTTTACTACTCGATGCCTCAAAAGATACACCGGACGAAATACAAAAACTATTTATTAATGATCAGGTGTTGAGTCTTGATCAACAAAAGGTGATCACTGATCTAATTAAAGAGTCGCTAGCGCCTTTATTAAAAGATTAAAAGAAAAAGGAGTGAGCTAATGCCCATGACAATGGCCAATCTACAAAAGAAAATGGGCATAGCAAATGACCTTCAATCTGTCGTTCGAACAATGAAGGCGATTTCGGCATCTAGTATTGCAGAATATGAAAAATCATTAAATGCCTTAACTGAGTACTTCCAATCAGTAGAGCTTGCATTGGGAGCGTGTTTTCGCAAAGACCTACAATCTCAAAAGAACCTATTTATTATTGATGATAGAGAAAAAGAAAAAAACATTGTAAATATTGTCGTCTTTGGCTCTGACCAAGGTTTAGTGGGAAAGTTTAACGATGTAATAGCTCAGTTCGCTCTAAAAGAAATGGAAGTAATTCCTAATCCTATTCGAATCTATTGTGTTGGAGAGCGTGTTCAAAGTCGTCTTATCGATATGGACCAGACTATTGAACAGGTTTTTTTACTTCCAACTTCTGTTAAGGCGATTACCCCACTTATAGGCCAGATACTTTTAGAAACTATTTCAAATACTGAGAATATGGAAGAGTCCACCCTTTACTTAATTTATAACGAAAGGAAAGCTGGTGCCTTATATGAATCAGTTATCAAAACCATTCTTCCTCTTAATCAAGCTTGGCAACAAAAGATCACAAGGAGTCCCTGGCCTAGTAATCAATTGGCCGAAATTATAGGAGATGGTAGGTCTACCTTAGTTGTACTTCTGCGGGAGTATCTCTTTGTTTCTCTCTTTAGAGCGTGTACAGAATCCTTGGCAAGTGAAAATGTGAGCCGACTGGCCGCGATGCAAAGAGCTGATCAGAATATTGTCGAAGTACTTGAAAGTATGAATGCTACCTTTCATCAATTGCGCCAAGCTGGTATCGATGAAGAGTTATTCGATGTTATCTCTGGATTTGAAGCTATATCCAAAGATCTTACTTAAAATCTCGGTCAAGACTATGGTTTTCTTCTAATTTTTAAGAGTTCCGGCGATCTCAATAATTTCCTTGCCTCGTCTAGTTCAGCTTTTATTTTTTCGTCAAAATCTTTATTAGAGTTCCTCTCCATGTATGTGAGTGCCGTAAAAATATGGTCAACAGAGCGCACCAAAGAGTTGTGACCTGCAGTTATCTCACCAATACGTTCAGAAAAGATTCTATTGGCAAGAATAACATTTGCCACCATTGTAATGGCGATGAGGATAATACCTTGAAGAAAAATATTTTTACGGTTCATGCTTCATCTCCTTGAGCTTACAATATTTACGAACTGCTCAACGATATAATATGCTTAATTGTAGTACTTTTGAATTATAATCGAGCTTATAACAATATTTTATTTAAAAATATGGTCTGGAGACTAAAATCAATGAAACTGATTATGACAGGAGGCGGAGATTCAGAGCACTTTGAGGAAATTGATCAATTCTTTATTTCTCTTCTAAGTACAGACCCCAAGCTACTCTTTATTCCCCTCGCAGGTGATCCCGAAAACTTTAATGATGGCCTTGAGAGAATCCAAGGTACCTTTTCAACGATCCATTTTGAAAAGATAGAAATGTGTTTAGATTTAGAAGAATTGGAGTGGGAATACTTAAAAAATTTTGATGCCATTTATATTGATGGAGGGAATACTTTCACTCTTATGGAAGAAATTCGAAATACCCACTTCTATGAGCTTATTCATCGCTTCATTCACCACGGTGGCGTGATCAATGGAGATAGTGCTGGTGCGATTATTTTAGGAAGCCACCTTGAGACGGCTCACTTCGGAGAAACTCCCGATGAGAACTTAGCAAATATTATCTCTTATCAAGGTCTCAACTTACTAGGTCAGTATGCCATTCATTGCCACTATCAAGAATCTGAAAAGAAGGAAGTTCAAGAGTTTGTAGAAGAGTTCGGTTTTCCCGTTATTGCTCTTCATGAAAATTCGGCGATTTGCGTGAATGACCGAGAGATTGAGGTTATCGGGGAGGCTTCAGCTACTATTTTCACTCATAAAAGCGTTGAGGTTGTCCTTCCTGGACACAAGAAATTAATGGAATAAAGACTTTAAGAAAAAATCTTAAATCGTATCTAAGATTAGACTATAAAGTTTGGCCATTTTTGACTCAAAAAATCTAACCCCAGTTTCTTCAATAAATTGTTCTTTTTGTTTTTCTCTAAGAACTTTTAGACCCATCGAACCTTGTGAAGTTTTTGTAATGCTAATCTCTACTTCAGTAACGCCGTCTGCAGAAATTGAGGAAAAGGTTTGGGTTTCAAGGATAAAACTTTCGTATACTACAGAGTCGTCGTCGTTAACTAATAGACAGCATGGTCCCGGTATGACAAGTGTAAAGTCTGCTTCCACCGCACCAACTCTAAGTTTAACGGAATCAATTGTCTTAGTAGGAAGAAGAATCTTACTTTTAACTGTTACCGTTTTACCTGGTTTTATCCGTATATAGTTTGAAAAAGGAGCATGAATATTTTCCGATGTACTGCCTATAAGAGAGCCTAAATTATTGCGGCTTTCAGCGTTTATAAGGGTCACGCCAATTTTATATTCATTACTGCTACTAATGGGATCAGCGTAGTCTAAGGCTTTGAGTGTTACTTTAACTTCAAACTCTGAATAGTCTACTTCTGTACTAGCAAAGGCAGATGTCATGAATAGTGAAGTTATAATAAATAATGATAGAAATTTCATTGGCGATAATCCTTGTAAACCTTTAATTGTTGCCAAGGTATCCTAATTATTAATATTTGACCTACTCAGGGCCCTTATTTACATACCTTTTAAGAAACTAACACTTAATAGGTAGGCTTATTTCTAGCATTTTTAGGTGAAAAGAGCAGATGATCCCAAGGGTGGGTTAGGAATTATTTTTTAAGAATGGCCTCTTCTATTAATTTAAGACGCTCTTCAAGATTTTGTACTTTTTCTTTAAGAGCGGTATTTTCTTCTTTCAACGACGCGATCTCGCGAGAATTTTCCTCTACTTTTACTTCTAGGCCTCTAAACCTCTCAAACATCGCCACATTCTCATTCACTTGATCACCAAAGAGAAGATCAAGCTCCTTAATTGAATTAAGCATGGTCCAAAAAATAGCATCACTTTGAAGCTGAAGATAACCGCTGTCCATCATCGTTACCGCTTCAGGAACAACCTTCTCCACTTCCTGAGCGACAAAGCCCACTTGCTCTTCAGTGTCTTTTATTCCGAGAGGGTTATCTTCATTGTAATGAAAGAAGACAGGATCAAGTTCCCTTACAGAAGCGAGACCTCTTTCAAATTTTCTCGTAACCGTTTTTAACCTTGCATCGGAGAAAACCGCCCAAGCCGTCCCGCCAGTTTTTGAAGCGTTACCATTAACACTTAACTTTTGGTCTGGACTAGTAGTACCAATGCCGACATTTCCACCAGGCTCAATATTAAGTTGAGTCGCCACACCTGTCTCAGTTATTTGAAAAGAACCATCTCCCTGAGAGCCAAGGTGCCACCTTTCGCCATCGCCATTTGCAAACAATAGAAGTGATGGTTGATTTGCCGCAGTTTCCCGGGATAGTTTAAGAAGATACGGGTTACTTCCTTCTATATGTAGTCTGTGAGTTGCAGCAGGTGCGACACCGATTCCTACGTTTCCATTTTCTTTTACTGTCATGGCCGAGCTGTATGTCCAAAGGCCATCATTAGAGAGAAAACCAAAGTCGATTTGACCAGCACTTCCGTCGTGAGCAATACCATAGAGGTTTGTTTCATAACTGGCCCCAGTCATATCAACCCCAAGACCCATATGGGAGTCCCCTTGGTTCCAAAAAATAAAGCGCTGCTGATCTTCTGGATTTCCCGTTAGAATAGAGACGTCAGAACCAAGGTCTAACTGAGCTTCAGGACTACCAGTAGTCACGCCGACACGACCAGCTGCAGTCACCCTCATTCTCTCAAGAGCATTCGTGGAGAACTCCAAAGTATTTGAACCAGAGCTGTAAATCCCTGTATCAAGATCATTACTAAATGAATAAGAAGGGCTCGCTGCAGTTATTCCCGCATGTGTTAGTCTATAGGAGCCTGCAGTTTCACTTTGTAGTTTTACATTATCAATGGAAAGTCTAGTCAGGTTGTTCGTTTCAATATTTATAGCTTGATTATCATTAGTACCAATAGCTATTGGCGCTCCCGTAGTGTTTCCTCCATCGAGAATATCTCCAGTATCTGTTGCCGCTGTTTTACAAGTACCATCTCCATCAAGATACTCACCAGCAGAACAAAGTGTTCCTGCATTGGTATTAGTATCCGTCGTTTTAGCTCCACAAACCCAACGAGAGTTCGTGTTATCCCATTCTAAAACTTCCGTATCTGCACAAGCGACATTATTCGGTTGATACCCAAAATAAAGACCAGCACCATTAGCAATAAGATCAACTCCAACTGAATTAACCACGAGGTTAATATCATCAGTATTTTGAGTCAGAGTTAGTGAAGAATCACTTGAAGCAAGAGACCTAAAGTTAAGTTGAGTCGTTGTCTTATCTTTAAAAACTTGAGAACCGGCCCCTGTGTTAGCAGCCGTATTGGTTTCTCCACTACCAGAAACGGCAGCAGATAAACACCCGGAACCATCAATACATATGTCGTTTCCTGTGGTGACATTAATGTTTCCTGCAACAGTAAGTTTTTGAGTTGGGGCCGTAGTACCAATCCCTAAATTCCCACTGTTGTTCATTGTCATTAACTGAGTATCGTTATTCGACCAATTAAATAAGTTTGCTGCTGAAACAGCACCACCAGATTCGGTGACATTAAACTGCATAACAGCATCACTTACCTGACTTGCAGTATTTAATGTTTCCGCATGGATGATACCGCCAACGCCTCGAGTGCCACTAATATTATTTGCACCTATCATTTTAAATAACGGAACCCGATGATTATCACTTCTACTTGAGTTAAAATTGAAAAGTACTGCATCTGAGCTGGCAAGATTTAAAATATCTCCCCCATCCCCGGGCAATTTCGCTTCTATTTGAGCACTAGGATTAGTCGTTCCTACCCCTAAAAGTCCTCCACTTGTGACCCGCATAACTTCACTACCGTTATAATTTATACTTAGCGGAATAACAGTTGTTGGTCCGGCAAGAGCATCAATATAAGCACCAAAGCTTGTAGATCCAAAGACCATTTCGTTTCGGGCCAAAAGAGCTGTTGAAACAGCAGTCATATTTGTTCCACTCGAGGTTGCTGTGGCCAGTACTCCAGCGACAGGAGAGCTTAAAGATGGATGGTTATTTGTTGCAGCAGAATTAACGACAACATGTCCTTGAACGCCAACAGCTAATCTACTGCTTGAACCCATGGTAGTGGTACCGTAGACACCATAATTTGGCCCTCCTCCTCCACCTCCACCTTCGGCGTATACTCCATAACGAGAGGTAGCATTATTATTAGCAGGAGCATCAATAAAGGCACCATAAAAAGGGCCAACTTGTCCACCAGACACTCCCCCTCCTGTAACCTCTAGAACCTTATTATTTGTAAAACCATTGCTAACAATCCTTGCTCGAGAGGTACCAGGACTAGTCGTCCCAATACCAACATTTCCAGTATTGTAGTAAATATCAGAACCCGTTGTTGTCCACTGCGATGATGTAATAGCTCCAGTCGCAGTATCTACATAAGTTTTCACTGCATTCTGAGAAGGAACCATGGTATCACTTGTGCCAAGAGTGTTGGTTGTATCAAGTGTCAGTGTTGTGTCGACTGTTTTTGCCCCACACTCCCACCGAAAGTTGGTGGCATCGTACTGAAGGACTTGATCCTCAGTACAGGCAACATTATTTGGTCGGTAATCTAAATAAAGACCAGCACCGTTAGCAATAAGATCAACCCCAACAGAGTTCACAGCAAAATTAATATCATCAGTGTTTTGAGTGAGGGTTAAAGAGGAATCACTTGATGTGAGAGATCTAAAGTTAAGTTGAGTCGTTGTCTTGTCTTTAAAAATTTGAGAACCAGCCCCTGAGTTAGCAGCGGTATTAGTTTCTCCACTACCGGAAACAGCAGCAGATAAACATCCAGAACCATCAATACAAATATCGTTTCCTGTGGTGACATTGATGTTACCTGCAACAGTTAATTTTTGAGTAGGATTGGTTATACCAATTCCGACATTACCACCAACTTCCATAAATAGCGGAGGTGTCGTTCCTGTTGAATCCTCATAAAAGCAAAAGCCTTCATTAGTGCTAGAGGACATAAACCAGTTTTTATCATCATCCTGAAATCTCAAGGCCACATTATCTGAGGCCGTATCTGCAATATGAAGGCGAACAGAGGGATTGCTTGTTCCTATCCCCACATTTCCTTGAGGTATGATCAAGATATTCCCAGTACCATCACCACCGTTTACATTTGCCTTGATCTCTAAATTTCCGGTAGCACCATAGTGAGTAAGGTTGGCATAATCTTGATTTTGATAATCACCATCGTCACCATTTAAAACAAGTGTCGATCGACCCGTATTATTTGTGTTTTCACCAATAATCATCAACGAATGATTGTTACCACCATCATTAGAAAAGCCATAGATGTTCGTTCCATCGCGAATATCTAGTTTACGTGAGGGAGTTGCCGTCCCAATTCCAACATCACCATCAGCTTCAATGACAAACTTACTTGTCTCGACAACGAGGAGATCACCCGTTCCACTATTATGGTTATACTTAAGGCGGCTCCTCCGTTATTAGCAAATATCGTCGTATCACCACCAAAACCGACATTAAAACGGCTAACAGTATTGGCATCGAGATTAAAAAGATTTCCAGAGGTCGCACTCACTTGGAGTTGAGAATTAGGAGCAGTTACCCCAACACCGACAACTCCAGTGTTGTAATAAATATCAGAGCTCGTTGTTGTCCACTGGGAAGAGGTCAAAGCTCCAGAAGCGTTATCTACATAAGTTTTCACTGCATTTTGTGAAGGGACGACGGTATCGCTCGAGCCAAGAGTGTTGGTTGTATCAAGTGTCAGTGTTGTGTTTACTGTTTTCGTGCCACAGACCCATCCCTGCGCTCCATTCCACTCAAGCACTTGACCGTTTGTACAAGCACCACCATTAGGTTGATAACCAAAGTAAAGTCCTGCTCCACTAGTTATAGCATCAACACCTAAACTCGTTGTCGGAGTTGGCATCGTCTTACAGGTTGCATCTCCATCGAGATATTCACCTGCACTACAAAGCGTTCCGGCGGTGGTGTCTGTATCGACGGGGATACTCTGACAGGTACCATCCCCGTTTAGAAACTCACCCGTGTTACAAATTGTTCCGGCATTGGTGTCACTTGCTGCAGCCGTCTTACAAGTTCCGTCTCCATCAAGATACTCACCAGCACTACAAATTGTCGCAGCATTTGTATTTGTATCGGTGGGGATTGCATAACAACTGCCATCACCATCGAGGTATTGTCCCGCACCACAAAGAGTTGCTGCGTTGGTATTGGTATCTGTTGGTTGAGGTTGAACAATCCATTCACTTCCAGCATTATCCCAGATCAGAATGTCACCATCCACACGACCACTAATATTTACATTCGCTATATCCGCGAGAACACTTCCCGTTTTAGTAATATCACCCCAAACAAGTGAGACAACGCCCGTTTTCCCGGCAACGCTGGTGACATCGTTTGATCCAATCACAACATCCCAAGAGAAAGTGGCCCCGTTATAGACCGCCCAATCACCTGTAGAAAAAGTGTTACCATTGCTATTTCCATCGGGATCGTTAGTCCCTCCGGTGCTTACGATATAGTAGTGACCAGAAGCTTCGGTAACTGTTCGCTGATCACCGGCCGTAGCATCATATGTTCCCTTGTAACTTAAACCAGTCAAAGGCGCGGGACCCCAGTTCGTTCCGTCATAAGTTAAGACGTCACCTGCAAAGGCACCCATATCATTTAATTTGGCCGCCGTGACTTGGCCGTCTTGAAGATCAAAAGTGATTGTGTAAGTTGAGGCCCCCTCAGCATTTGAAATAATAAGACTGAAGACACCGTTGACGGCCATAACAAAATTACTAAGTCCATTCGCCACAAGACTCGTGGCACTTTGAGATTCAATAGCAAAAGTTTCATCAAATCCACTAGGCCCCGTCACTCTTAGAGAAGTCGCGGTATCAAGATAATTTCCTGTAACAACAAGTTGATTGGAAACGATATCCACATTCGTTACCGACACGAGATTTGAGGGTGCTGTCTTTGCGGGATTTTTTATGTTCTTATCCACACCTTCAATTTTAATTCTCGACTGGTTACAAGAAACCAGAAAAAGTGGAAAGAGAATGGTGAGAAGAAGTAATTTCATCTTTATTGTAGTCCGCCTTACATACATCTTATCGGTAGGTTATTATCAGGGTTTAACCGCTGGGAAGATGATTCCTGAATAAATACAGTCACTTAGAGATCATAAAGTAAAAAAAGACAATTAGAATTGCCAAAATTTCATGGTAATTCCAGTCTTAAGTGATTGAAATTGTATCGGAGCCCCAAGGGACTAAAAGTCCTAAGTAGTGAGAAGTTTGTTTAAGCTGACTTGAATTATTTCTCAAATCATCGATTAATATTTTACAAAACTTACCTCAAACAAAATCAGCTTTTACCGAGTCAACTTGATTAAGGCGTTACAGCTTTGTATGCTCTCGTCATGATTGAAGCGATTCGCCCTACTATTCTTGAAAAAACGGGAGCATCTAAAATTTTAGATATCCAACTTATCCAGGAACTCTGGAGTGGATATGGTGAACTTAACAGGATTCTTCTGGACAATGGTTCCGTCATTCTAAAATTAATTAAGTTAATTAAATTAGATAAATTAAAAGAAAAAAATGATCATCCTCGCGGTTGGAATTCCAATATCGGACACATCAGAAAAAAGACTTCCTATGAGGTGGAAACCACTTGGTATCAAAATTTTAACTCCCCGATCGACGGGGCCATCATTCCCAAGCACATAGCAAGTGGCAATACTGGTGAATACCAATACTTAATTCTCGAAGACCTCAAAAGTAAAAACCTCAATCCCAAATCATCCGCGAACTGGGAAGAAGTCAAAAATTGCTTAAGTTGGTTGGCCTATTTTCATCGATCATTTCTAGGCGAGAAAGTTCAAGGGTTGTGGCTTATCGGTACATATTGGCATTTAGATACTCGCCCAGAAGAACTCGAGGCCCTCACCGACTTAGAATTAAGAGAAGCGGCTCGCTTAATTGACTCAAAATTAAATCAGGCCAAGTATAAAACGATTGTTCATGGGGATGCCAAACTAGCGAACTTCCTTTTCACTAAAGACCTGGCAGCAGCTGTGGACTTTCAGTATGTTGGTGGAGGAGTCGGCGTAAAAGATGTGGCCTACTTTCTTAGTAGTGTTTTTAGAGAGGACGACCTCGAAGAACTCGAAACTCAATGTCTTGATTATTACTTTAAAATCTTAGATCATCCTGAAGTCGAAACTGAGTGGAGAGAACTTTATCCCTATGCATGGTGTGACTTCTATCGTTTCCTACAAGGATGGTCACCGGGCCATTGGAAAATAAACTCTTATTCTGAAAAAATGAAACAGAAGGTTCTTAAATGTCTTTAACCAAATTGCAACTAAACGAGTTACTTCAAACGGCAAAAACAGCGGCGATAAGTGCCGGTGAAATTATGAAGAGCTACCAAGGCGGCCAAATAGACACTCAATCAAAAGTTGGTGGGGAAAATCTCGCCTCACAAGTCGTCACCGAGGTTGACCTAAAGGCCGAAAGAGCAATTCTCGCGATTCTCAACCCCACGTTAAAAGAATATAACATAGGCCTTTTAACGGAAGAGACGACTGATGACAGCTCCCGCTTTGATCACGATTACTTTTGGTGTATTGATCCAATAGACGGCACCCTTGCCTTTAGTCGAAACGAAGATGGCTACAGTATCTCGATTGCTCTTGTTTCAAAAGAAGGTGTTCCCGTAATCGGAGTTGTTAATAATCCTAGAAGTGAATCCATGTATTCCGCTATCAAAGGAGAGGGAGCCTTCAAAAACGATTCTCCTTTAAAAATCAACATTCAATCAAAAGATATCACTCTCCTATTTGATCAAAGCTATTTAAAATATCCAAGTTATCAAAAGCAAATTGAAGAACTTGAAGAAAAACTAAAATCCCTTGGTTATGAATCACTTATTCACCATCATCTTGGAGGAGCAGTCATGAATGGAATAACCACTATTGAAATGGCTCCAGCTCTTTATTACAAGTTCCCTAAAAAGGCGGATGGTGGTGGAAGCCTTTGGGACTTCGCTGCTAGCTCCGTCATTCAATCTGAGGCCGGTGGATTTAATAGTGATTATCATAGAAATCCATTAGACCTCAACAGAGCTGACTCTACATTCATGAACCATTGTGGAATAATTTACGCAAGCAACGAAACATTACTTGAGCTTGTACCGAAAGTTTAAAAAAGGAAGAAGAATGAAAACAATCGCAATATGTCTATTAGCGCTAACAATACCTTCTATTTCAGCTAATAGCTTAGAAGGGATAGTCACCTACAAAGAAAAACAAGCGACTGGTGTTCTTTTTATATTTGCTAAAAAGTTTGATGGCACTATGCCTTTACCTCTTGCCGTTAAAAGAATTGCTAATCCAAAATTCCCATTAAGTTTTAGCCTCTCTGCAAAAGATGCCATGATGAAGTCCATCCCTTTTGAAGGCCCTTTTAAAGTTACAGCTCGCTTAACAAAATCAGGGGATGTGATGGATAAGTCAGGGCCAGAAGGAGTTACCACGAAATCTTTAGAGATTGGGGCCAAAGGCATTAAGATTGATTTGAAGTAAGGCATTGGCCTTACTCTTCAAATGTTTTCACAATTTGTTAAAACATTTCACAAAAACGTCGTTGTTTAAGCGATAAGCTTTAGTTTTTTTGACAGGCCCTCCTAGTAGAAACTATTTTATAGAGACACCCAATTTCTAAGGAGAACTTTATGTCAAAAATTTTAATCTCTGTCTTATTCGTCCTTTTTTCAGCAGTAAGCGCTCAAGCTAATCAAAATGATTATATAGATTCTGATTCCTATTCAGACGAGTTTTCTTACGACTATGAAGAAGAAACTCTTAACAAAAAGAATCCTGCAGGAAGTAAGTGGGTTCGAGTTAACTGTTCTAGAAATAGCACATGTTACCCGCCAGCTGGTTTCAAATACAGAAACTTCAGCGTCGAGGTAAGAGGATCGGGCTGTAAGGGATCAAGTCGCAGAAGAGTAAAAATGACAAAAGACTATATCATTACATCAAGAGATTGCAGTGTAAGAGGAAGTATCTTCGTCATACCTGCATCAGCTTGCAGAGGTGACTATAGGTTTTGTAAGTCTTAAGCGTTTAACAATCTAAGAAGTCTTTGTCGTATGCAGTTGCTGTTTTCCAGTTTATGAAATATCAGCACAGAAATGTTCAAAGACTTCTTGATGCCTTTTTAAATCAAAATCGGCCGCAACTGAAACACGCACGATATAATCCTTATCACTCTCTTTTGTTGTTCCTTGAGTTGAAGTCGCCGGAATTGTCCAATAGCAGCCCTTAAGCTGACCATAACTCACACAGTGTTTACTCTCTTCAGGAATCGCCTCAATCATCATGCTTATAAGCTTATGATTAAGTTCGCGTTTATAGTTCTCCCTCTGCTCATGAGTATCCCCCTTCGTTGGTAGATCGAGGGAGAATACAGAAGGAGTAAAGGTCGCATCCGCTAATTCTTGAGTTACAAAATTTATCTTTACGCCTGGAAGTTTTTTTTCCATTAGATCAACAAAACTGCGCGTATTTTTATAGGCACTAGCAATTCTCTCATTCATTGAGGGCATGTTTTTAGTTAAAATTTCAATCTGCAGGTCTGTCGCCTTATTATCACAAAGCTTTAAATGATCTTCGACATAACTCATATAAGACTCAGCACTGTCGTTGGCGACACAATAGCCAGCGGTACAAAGTCCGCCACTAGGAAACTTAGATCCACTTACATAGGAGATGGTGCTTGCATCTCTCAAGAAACCGGTTTCTCCAAAAAATTTAACATTAGGACAAAAGGTTTGATCTAAAATGAAAACGGGTCCAACAGCATCTGATTCACGAGAGGTTTTTCTTGGCTTTTTTAAGGTTGCCCTCAGCTTTTCTAGATCAGGTATTTCTACGCGAGGATTAGTAGGAATTTCAGCAATGATGTAAGGGACAGCATTTTCCAATGCAACTTCAGTTAAAATTCGCTCAAGCTCCTGCACCATGTCCTTGCCGCTATCGACAGGGAGGTCCACGATCTCTACATTTTCAACACAAGCGGCGACTCTACGGGCCTGATCATTGGTTCCACCGTAACAATTTGGAGGAACGATAAATTTAATATCCTTCCCGGGGTGATTGTCACGAGCATAGTGAACCAATCCCATCATGATGGCGTATTGGACGGAAAGACCACAAGAACCAATTGAAACGGCACTCTTGGTACTAGTGATTTCATTAATTGTTTTAATTAATTTACTGGAATCGGCCTGGTTTGATTCAGTTGCAGGAATTCCAATGGATTTATTTAAGACCTTTAAACAATTATGAGGAGTCATGGCAATCGACTCCCTTCTCCTCACATGCTGAATCTCTGAAATGTACTCATGATCATTTTTCATGACTTGAATCACGCTACCAAGTGATGGATAGAGATTTACAATAAAGTCTGCTCCTATCACTCTTTCGGAATCGACCTCATCATTAATGACAATCGTACTCCCTTCAAAACTTGGAATTTTTTCAAAATCAACAACCTTTTCGAGATCAAATTCATAGGCGTAAATTGACCTTAGATCTTCAGGATCAAAGTTATTAGGAAGTGAATCTTTATAAAAGATTTTAGTTTTTTTATTCAAGAATTTATTTTTTCTAAGAACAGCTAGAATTGGCATCGTCTGAGAAGAAAAAGAGATGACACTCTCTACTTCTAGGCCGGTTTCTTTAGCTATTGCCCACTCAAGAACACAAGAAAGCGGATGACCTAGTCGGATGTAATCAAAAGCTGTTGGCAGCTCACTTAGCTCTTTACCACTGGTCTTATCAGCGGCCTCAAACTTTTGAAGGAATTCAACTTTTGCTAATTCTTCATTGTAAGTATCAAGCCTATGCGTTGTAAGCCCTAGCCAATCTGACGGCATATTCTCAATTACATTTCTTAGGGTTTCTTTCATATTTCTATCACTCATAGCTTTTCCTTATCATTTGCTTCAATATACAAGAAAGAGAATGGTCTTTAAACTTTGAACTCACTTTGACACACCTGGCAATCTGCTTAATCTCACAGTGTTACAGATATGCATGGAGTAGTTTATGGTCTATCTCGTTCTAGTAACTCAATAATTAGATAGATGGATAATTTTTCATGGGGAACTAATGAATATATTTAACTGGTTAAATTCAATACTACTTAAGATGGACTGGTTATCTCATTTGGTTAAAATTTTTACTGAGCAAGTTTTGCAATTGGACTCTAAAGAGCGTTTCGGAGCGAGTGTCCATTTCTTTATTTATGATGTCATAAAAATTTTTATTCTCCTCTCTGTGCTCATCTTCTTCATTTCCTGGGTACAAAGTTTTTTTCCGCCAGAGCGCACTAAAAAGATTCTCGGTAACATGAGTGGGCTAAAAGCAAAAATAGTTGGTGCCCTTATGGGGACGATTACGCCTTTTTGTTCTTGCTCATCAATCCCCCTATTCATAGGCTTCACAAACGCGGGACTTCCAGTTGCAGTTACTTTTTCCTTTTTAATTTCATCCCCTCTTGTCGATTTGGCCTCGGTCATATTACTGGCGAGTATTTTCAATTGGCCGATAGCCCTTGCCTACGTCATTACTGGCATTGTCATGGCCGTTATTGGTGGCAGTATTATCGGCCAAGCTAAGATGGAGAGGTATATTGAAGACTTTGTCTTAAAAAACAAGATGGAAGACCTTGAGCAGGAAGAATTATCAATAAAAGAGCGAACCCAATTTGCTGTGGATCAAGTTAAGGATGTATTTCAGAGAGTATGGATTTACGTCGTTATTGGTGTTGGTATTGGGGCAACTATCCATAACTGGATTCCTGAAGATGTCATTAGCGCCCTTATTGGAAAAGACAAATGGTGGTCGGTTATCGTTGCCACTATAATGGGAGTTCCAATGTATGCTGATATTTTTGGAACATTACCAATAGCAGAAGCACTCGTGAAAAAAGGTGTCGGCCTAGGCACGGCGCTGGCCTTTATGATGTCTGTTACTGCACTTTCACTACCGTCAATAGTCATGTTAAAAAAAGTCGTCAAGATGCCTTTGCTTGTCATGTTTATCGGAATCACATCTACAGGAATTATAATAATCGGGTACCTATTTAATACTTTTGATTATTTATTTTTCTAATCTCTTGGAGGAACACATGGAAATTAAAATTTTAGGCTCTGGTTGTCAAAAATGTATAAAGTTAGCAGAAGCAACCGAACAAGCCGCTAAAGAATTGGGTATTGAAATTAATCTAGAGAAAGTAACTGATATTGAAAAAATAATGTCTTATTCTGTAATGTCTACCCCGGCATTGGTGGTAGATGGGGTAGTTAAGATCAAAGGCAGAGTCCCAAGTAAGGACGAAATAAAGAAAATATTGTCCTGATCTTTTTGGGTTAGGTAGGATTAGGTAGGATTAGGATTTAAAAAGAATCCATGATCCCATCAAGATGAAAGCGCTTCCTGAGATTAACTTCATCTTGCTAGGATCAATAAATTTCCCCAACACTGTGCCACCAAGGACACCAAGAACAGCTGCAAGTGCCAGGGCCAAAATCGTGGCGAATAATACGGAGTAAGTAGACTTTGTTTGCGATGCCGCTGCAAGTGCCGCGAATTGAGTTTTATCCCCAATCTCTGCAACGAATATTGTAACAAATGTGGCACTAAAAACAGACCAATCCATAATTAAAGCCGAGAGTTAGCACCGAGGAGTTTACAAGCAAATTGCGCACTCTTTGGGTTCTTCATTATATTGTGCCAAGCATCTCCATCTTCATTAACCATTTCGAGTACTTCAGTGAAGGAAAAGACAGGTTCGCTTAATTCTTTTAAGGTCTCTGATGAAAGGTTTTCATATAAGAATCCCTTTAATAAGCTAGCGACTTCTTTGTTATTAGTCGTTCCGCTGCAATAGGTAGTTCCTGCACTTTTATCAGTAATGTCATAATGCTTTACAACGATACCTTTTACACTTTTTTCAATTTGCTTAAGCTCTCGCTCTATCTCGGCACCCTTAGTTTTTGTTGTAGGAATATAATAGATATTATTGCGGGCCTTATTATAAGCTGAGGCCATCATCGCAATGCCTGATTTGGTATGCTTAATGTCAGTTATCCCGCCGGTTAGTGCAGCATCACTATGGTTAGTTGACCTTTCAACGGCAATTAGAAACTCTTGATTTACAACGACATAAACATAGGCCTCAAAATCGCCTCTTCTATTTGTAAGAGTATGATGTTCTTTTCTTATCTTATCTATTAAATCTTGCATCTTTCCGTTACTCATTTAGAAGCTCCTTAGAATTCTTATAATTATAAATAGAGGGTATTAGATATTAGTTACTTTGCCAATTTAAGGAGAATACGGCGCTAAACCCCTTAAATACAATCGATCTAGCAGCTTGAGGAAATATTTTCAAAAAAAAGGAGAATTCTATAGATTTAGGTTAGTGTGGCGCCTTAATCTGCTCGGAGTATTAAATGTTTACGAACACATTTCGGCCTTCCCTTATCGCCCTAGTCGTGACCCTCTCATTTTTGAGCATAGGTGAAGTTGCGGCAAAAAAGCACCAAATCAACTATTCAAGTGAGCCTGTTTTAGGCCATTACTATGAGAGTGCGAAACAAGGCCTTAATTCCTACGAATTGGAATTAATCGAGTTAAAAGAAAAACAAATCATTCTCTTTAGCGGAGGGTTTGGTTACCCAAGCTTTAAGCCTGCTAAGAAGTTTCTAAAATATATTAAAGAAAATAAAGATATTCATTTTTATATATCCCGAGGTCTAGGCGGATCAGTCAGAGAACATAAAAAATTCATTCGCGCCGTTATGAATAAGTGTAAGAAGGGAAAAGCGCTTACTTGCCAGGTAACCACCTACCTCGATGGTCAATGCTCCTCTATGTGCACGACACTATTTCTTTATGGTGACAAGAGGCTCGCTAGAGATGACACATGGGCAAACCTAGGTTTTCATCGAACAACCCTGGTAATCGCTGGGCGAAGCGTTCCTTTTCAGGGTCCTTCAAGAATGGCCCGCTACTTCTCTCGCTTTGATATTAATCAAGAATATCTACAAGAGAATAAGGAGCTCATCTTTGGTGTTCCGGAAAATGGTTTTCACCGCATGAGTGGCACTGACCTTATAGAGAGTGGATTTGCTCACGAATTAAATCCATTATTAGAAGGCTCGATATTCTCTTTTTTAAGAAGCTTCCACGGTATTCAGATAGATTTCTAGAATTAAGATCAAAACCGTGGATACCCTAAGCGCGAAGAAGTGTCTAAACAAGCAACACCCCTGTAAATCTTATATAAATTCAGCAACTTAGATCATTTCAGCGCTATCATGACTTATGAAAGCTATACTGACTTTTCTTCTTATTCTTGGAAGTGGTTTTACCAGCGCGCGCCAGTTCTACGTGGGTTACAGCGAGGCCAACCAAGGGCTTCTCACGACTTATGAAGTCGTTAAAAACTACCCTCTCTTACAAATTGCGATCGTTGATACACTCAAAGAAGAAGATTTAATCGGCTTTGATTTCGTAAGCCGTCCACCTATGCGAATTACTCTTGATACTAAAAAAGATACTAAAAAAGGCGAGCAATCAAACACCCCAGCTCCGACTTCTTCAAAAATGGCCATTAAGCCCCAATGGAATTACGAAAAAATAAATCTAAAGGGCGCTTGGAAGTTCACCAAAGGAGAAGGGGCCAAAGTTCTCATTCTTGACTCTGGAATTGATAAGAACCATCCGGCCCTAAGTCAAAGCATCGCCGAAATTGTCGACTTTACGAAAAGTAAGGTCACTCCCTACGTCCCCTATCCGGGCTATGATATTACAGGCCATGGAAGTCATATCGCAGGAGTCATTGCAGGAAATGGCATTGGTTTTACTGGCATCGCCCCCAAGGCAAAGCTCTATATTGGTAAGGTTTGTATCTTTATTTGCCGAGATCAGACCATACTCGTTGATGCCTTTGAGTGGGCGATCAATAAAAGAATGGATGTCATCAGCATGTCTTTTAGTAACACGACTTTTCCAGATGTCATTGCCAAAAGAATTTTTGAAAAACTAGAAGAGCACAATATTGTGGCCGTGGCCGCAAGTGGCAACGAGGGAAAGACCAAAAACGTTATCGGCTTTCCAGCAAAATACCCAACAGTGCTCTCCGTTGGTGCCCTAGACTCGGAAGGCCTAGTCGCTGACTTTTCAAATTATGGAAAAGATCTATCCTTGGTTGCCCCTGGAGTGGACATCAGCTCGGCTTCCCTAACAAAAGGAATTAATTCAGATGAAGACTTTTTAACCTTAATGAGTGGAACATCTATGGCAACCCCCCACGTCAGTGCTGTGGCCGCCTTGATCAGGTCTCTAGATCCAAAACTTACCCCCAGAGAGGTTCGCCAATTTATCCTTGATGGTGCTGTGAAGAATCAACACTATCAGCTTGATATTTTTGGTGCCGGTATCTTGAATGCACAGAAGTCTTTAGAGTTAGTGGATTCATTACGTTAGTAAAGAAAAAGGTATCAAAAATTATGAAAAAACTTATTCTTTCAACTCTACTCATATCAATCATTCTGCCTTCACAGGCCATTGAGATTTACTATGGAGAAGAGCGTATTGAGAGCTTCGCCTGTGAATTATCTCGCTCTTTTAAAGAAGCCTATCCAGATAAATCCCTAAGAAAACTTAAGATGGAAACCCTTTCAATTTTGAGAGAGGATATTAAGCCTTACGTGAATGCTCACCCCATTCCTGCTGGCTTTTCATTGCCAAAGTTTGTTGAGAAAATTACCGGCATACCAGGCTTTCCGGCGAGTCGTTCTGAATACTGGATTCAAAACGCTTTCATCCTTTATGCAAACCCCAATTTAGAACTTAAAGAACATAGTGAAAATCACTTTGCTTCTTATATTCATCTGGCCCGAAAAAGACATGTTGATTACCTCAACGGTGTTGCACCAAAGTTTAAGCTGAGAGATGAGAAGGATCTTTTTAAGCAAATAGAAAATAATCTACCTAACGTCGCCGACTACACTTTCCCCCACCTTGATGGTGAAGGCAATCCAATCCAACATGAGGGCATTGTTAATAACGAAAAGAATCGTTTTACTTTGGCCGTTGGTAAAGTAGAGCATGAAATGTATGACGAATTCGTATACGAATCCCAAAGGTATAACGAATTTGCCTCTCCCCTTTTTGTTTGGCTTCTCAATCAGAAAGATTTTTCCGTGAGTCCTGAAAAACTTTTTAAAAAATCCCTTGAGATTTATGGTGATCCCATGGTCGCTTTTGGAGTTATCCCATGGATTTTTAGTGGTGATGCTTTAACTGTGAATAGAGGCACATCATCAGTTGTCTCCTATAAAATGGAGCGTCTACTTGAAGGTAATGATATTCCAGGTTTTCAATACCATTTCTGGGGCTACCTCATTCAAAGCATGATGGGAAATAGCGTAAGAGTTGGCAGCCTCGCCTTTGTCTATGAAAAGCTATACCAAAAAGATATCCCTGACTGGAAAGTCGATCTTATGGCCTTAAAGGTCGGTAAAAAATTTCGAAAATTCTTTAAGAGGCCTGAGGCCTGTCAGGGTTCATCAAAAATTTAAAAAAATCTAAGAAAATCTAAGATAAGCCAGCCCTCTTGTTTTTTAATATCAAGAGAAGTCGTACTCATAGTCTATGTCATCATCGATTTGGTTATTGGGAGAAAGGTCGTTTGAGGGTTTAATTTTGAGGCCGTGCCGGGCCATGTAATTCCTTATTAAATCTGCATTATCTTGAGTCCCCTTAATCTTTATGGTCTCAACGTTTTCCTGGTTCTCTAAGTCATAGTAGGAGATCTCATAAGGTTTGTAGTCTTTAATATTGATGATACAAGTCTCTTTATTGTTACGGCCTGCAAGCTCTATTGAAAAATCTCTCTTCTGAGGAACCTTATTAAAGAATGTTTTTTCAAGGAGTAGATTAAATTGATCGATTCCAACTTTCTCAATGAGCTTGTCCTTCCTTTGGTTAAACTCTGGGTGATCGAGGCCGACTCCAATAAACTGGAGATAGAAAAAGTCTCTCTTTCTCTCAGCATTCTTTTTGTTAGAGAAGGCGTAGGTCGATTTTTCTAATTCTCCACCGTGAAAAATATGAATAACTTTTTCGCCGCTCAAAGTGGCTTTGAGCTCCATATGCTTTGGGAACTTTCTTCTCTTAAGTGCCCTATTATAATAAGGACGATTTGTTTTAATCTCATGACTCTCTAGCAAAAGAGCTGCGAGTTCATTACCTGTTTCAGTGTAGGTTACTTTTGCAATTCTGTTCTTTAACTCGAGGTCTCTTGATCTTTTAATATCGGGCCTAAAGTGAGAGCTTACCCGTTTTTTGATTTCTTTACTTTTTCCGATATAAAGCAAAACCCCTGCCTCATCATAAAAGAAATATACACCAGGTTTAGTTGGTAGATTTTCATACTCCGCCCTTTCCAATTTCGCCGGGAGGGCAATTTTCTTCGAATCTTCCTCAATCAGAGGAGGATTATCTTCTTTTTCAAGAATCATTTTAAAGAGTTTTGTAGTGGCAGTGGCATCTCCTAAAGCACGGTGGCGCCCCTCGATTGGGATTTGCAAATCAGCGCATATCTTTCCTAGAGAATAAGACTTATGACCAGGAAGATGCTTTCTTGCTAGGCGAACCGTGCAAAGTTTTGCTCTTTTATACTGATAGCCAAGTTCACTAAATTCATACTTTATAAAGTTATAATCAAAGAAAACATTATGAGCGACAAAGATCCTATCCTTGGTAAGTTCAACTATCTTTTTGGCCACCTCGTAGAATTTTGGTGCATCGGCCACCATGTCGTTATCAATTCCAGTGAGTTGAGTGATCGCCCAGGGGATATTTCTTTCGGGATTAATGAGAGTTGAATAGGTGTCAGTAATAATACCATCATCGATATTAATGATAGCGATTTCTGTAATCTTATTGCTACCGCTCCTGCCACCAGTGGTTTCAATATCGATAATTGAATAGGATTGTTTCATTGTGGGAATAATAAAATTTATTGCAGAAAGTGTCTGGCCTTAACCGTTAGACTTAAGCTCCTACAACGATACGTGCACTAGGATTTGTCCCTCGTTTATTCATCACTTCTGAGCCGCCCCTTGTTTTTTTTAAAAGACAACCATATCCATAGTAATAAAGTCGACCTTATGGCCTTAAAGGTTGCTGGAAAAAATTCGAAATTACTTCAAGGAGTCTGACCCTTCTCAGGGTTTTCAAAGATCTTAAATGTGGAATTCAAGCACAACTAAACAACTGAAATTACTCGCCTCAGCCCGCTTTAAATACTTAATAGAAATGAGTAGTTTACCGAGAAGGTAGTGTGAGCTTAATCTTTCTTTTTTTAAGTATTTTTTCTCTACAATACGCCTTTGCAGAGCAAGGGGTCATTAGTCATGTAGATGGCAATACACTCACCTATTTCACACCAACCAAGTCCTATGAAGTTGAACTCGATAAGCTATCGGCTGAAGAACAGAGTTTAGTAAATGATTATCTTGGAGATGTTGACCTCATAGAAAACCGTGTTCCCTATCGTCAAAGGCAACGATTTGATTTATCAATCAATAGGAATTTCAGCCCATTAAAAGAGAGAAATAATGATGGTCTTCGACCAGACTGTAATGAGCAGCCTGTATCTCCTGAAGAAGTATTTGCCTTGGCCAATGGAGCGCCGAAGGGAGGCATGACAGAGTTTTTACAATCTCTTCCCGGAGGTTCATTGCAAATTATGACCATGATGAAGGAGACACAGAGTCGTCAGCATCACGGAGTAGGTCCCATGAATCCTAGAATTTTAAGATCAAATGCAGACGGTAGCCTAACGATGAGTTTTGTTTGTGATCCAGCCTCAAATGATTATGGCAAAGTAGAGATGATGTATTTCGATAGAGAGGAAGACCGCTTTAAAATGGCGACTCTTGATTTTACAAATAAAGCAGACGAAGAAATTGAATCATTTGATCGCCATCGCTTTTCTCATTTAAAGAACACACCTGACTCATATAAGAATCAAAATAGAATAAATCACAACCCAAAATCTTGTTTAAAGTGCCACTCAAATGACCCGAATGCTTTAGACCCTGACCCTCGTGCTCTCTGGAATCAGTACAATAATTAGCCCGGAGCTTATGGAGAACAGGACGACCGACTGGATGATCTCTTTGACAAAGAGGATCGAAATGAGTTTATCGCCCTCAAAGAGAAGATGAAAGATAATCCCTGCTTTCAAACCTTACCAATGAAGAAGTTACGTGAGCCTACTGTCGGAGAATTTAATATTGTGGTATATCCTCCTGAGTGGGTTTATCCCTATAGTCGTCAGCCGGATAGTAACTACGACACTCGTCATAACCTTCGTTTTACTGACAACCTCGCACGCTTTAGTGCCAGGAGACTCGTTCGGAAGTTTTTAGAAGCTCCGGGATTTCAGAGAGTCCGTTATGAAGCTGCCATGAGTACTTTTAATTGTAGTCAAATTAAAAACTATGATGAAATTTTTAAAAAAAATAATCCTTCTTATCAGCCTCCAAATCAAGAAATAGAGATTGAGCAGGCACACTTTTCGCCCGAAATAGAGAGAGGTAAACATCGTGATTTTCGCGAACTTTTTCAGCTTGGAAAGGCAAATGGTTTTAAAAACTCAGACTGGACCCTCTTCTTTAACGATGAAGTAAGAAACTCCTACCAAGCTCCTAGTTCAATCGATATTCAAGGCGACGGTATGGGAGACCTTGTTCAAGGCGAGCTTTTAAGAAAATTAGCTCAAGAGAGCCCAAGCCTCAGAGGAATTACCAAAAACATTAATGATATAGAAGAACTCTTTGGAGAGAAAAATGCCTGTATCGAAGAAGAGACCGCACCTGTTCAAACTCACGATGAGGGAGATGAGGAAGACATTAAAGAACTATGTATTGAATTAGATAGACTTCGTAAAGAATCCCCAAAACCCCTTCATCAGCTGGCTTCTCCAAATAATGATGAACAATTAAACAAGTCCGTTTATGAGTGCCTTGATAGCAAATATGGTGCTATTAATTTAAATTTTGAAGAGGCTTTTGTTAGAGACTTTACAAGAGAAAACCTCGATGAATTTAAGTATGATGTCGGCAGAAGTATTGCTGGTACCTGTTTCGAGTGTCATTCCAAAGGCAACGATGTTCTTCCAGATAGTGCGTCATTTTTCGACTCAGAAGAAGCGACAAAAGCAGAGCTCAGAAAAGGGCCAGAGTTTATGAATACCGTCAGGGCCTATATCAACTCCGGAAGAATGCCCAAGGGAATCCCCTTAGATCAATCACAGCGTGACGCCTTTCTCTATTATATGGAAAACCTTTACATTGATGCGCTAACATCACCAGAGACCAGTCAATAGTGGCTTTCTTTATACCTCTAAAAGTATTCATGTTTCAGAAGTCTCCAAGCACCACAGTCCACTATAGATTGCACATGTCTGCAAGTCTTTGTTAGTAACACCAAACTCTGAAATCCTTTAAAATAGCATCCTAACAAAGGATTCGTTATGACACGTGCACTAGGATTTGTGCTTCTTTTAATCATCAATTCTCAGCCAACACTTGGCTTTTCTAAAGACAACCATATCGACAATAATAAAGTCGATGGCCCAGGTATCTTTAGTAATTCAGGTATCCGAGGACCAAAGTATCGTGATCAAATTAAAACAATGAAAGAGATCGCAAAGAAGAGACCCGATATTGCAAGAACCATTGAGTACGGACAAAGCCTAAAAGGCAATACTCTAACGGCACTAGTTTTAGAGTCTAGAAATATGCTCATAACAAAACTCGCCCTTGTCACTGGCGCTACTCACGGCAATGAATACCTCAATATTGTGGACCGTCTGACTGAAGCCCTCCTTAATTCAAAGGCGAATGTTTTAGAAAATTATTTGGCCTCTGGTGGCGCTCTTATTGTTGTGCCTATCGTAAACCCAGACGGCTATGAAAAAAGACGTCGGGGAAATGCCAAAAACGCTGATGTTAATCGCGATTGGCCCAATTCAAAATCACCAGAACCGGCGGTATTCGAGCAGCCCGAATCACAGGCCCTCGCCAACTTAGTAATGAACTACTTATCAGACCATCCTCTAACCAAACTCAACCTGGCACTTGATTATCATTGCTGTGTTGATGGAATGCTGCTTAAGCCATGGGGGTATGAGAAAGGTAAATACATGACTCAATCAGAGTCAGATCGCTATGACTACTTCATCGATCCCATGATCAAGTATTTTCCAAAACCAGGAAAGGTAGGTACTCCACCGGATCTTCTCTATACGGCTGATGGTACGACACTTGATTACTGGTACGATAAATATGGTGCTATCTCTTTAACCTATGAAGGGACTCGAAGGCGCGAGCGAAACAATCTTCAATATCATGTTCTTTGGTGGGAAGATATTCTACGTAACTTGTAAAAAAATAGTCGCTTGTAGAGTACACTGGGTCTACTTCTCACATCTTTTTTTGAGTTCTTTGAACTGCTTTTTTTGCATAATGAGATGAGCTGGTCCTAACGTCATCGACAATAGCCATCTAGGTCCCTTTACTCGAAGCCTGTTTAAAAGCACGCAACCTTCTTGGTCGCCATCTATGTGATCTATAAGAAGATATGTCGTGTTAGCAGTCTCAGAAGCAATAAGTGTCAGAAAGTGGTTTTCTTCAAAATCACCAAAAGTAAAAAGGGGAATCTTCAATCCTTTTTCAATATTTTGTAGAGCTGGATCAATATATTCAAAACTCTTCTTTCCTAAATTATCAAGCCAATCATAGCTGTACCAACCAGCACGACCATTTCCCATCTGAATGAGCCAAGGCCAGACCTCAGACTTTTTGCAATTTATAACGATTGAATCATCAAGAAACCAATACGGCCCTTCAATTTGATCGTCTCCTGGAACTCTCTTTTCAATTTTCATTCACTCTTCTCCCATCATTATTTAACATCATAACAGATTGTGACAAATGAGGGTTGCTGAACGATAATGTCGAGTAGTAAAAGAGTTTTATTGAATTGCTTTAAAAGTGTAGAAAAGAGGATTTTCACCTATGACAACTCCTACTATAAGTGACTTTAAGGATTTTGTTCAGCTCGTTGATTACTCCTTAATGAATAATTTAAATGCCGATCCAGATGCCACCGCAGACGGTTTTGACCACGACCCTCGTCAGGTTTTTTCTGGTCACTTTGTACCCGTGGCACCGACACCTATAGAAAATCCCGAATATATTATTCATAGCAAAACTTTCTTTAAAGAGTTGGGCCTAAGTGATGAACTTGCCTTTGATCCAGCTTTTCAAAAAGTATTTTCTGCAGACCTATCAGACACCCCACCACCGATGCATAAATTTGGCTGGGCCACAGGCTATGCCCTTTCCATTTATGGCACCGAATATATTGCACAATGTCCATTTGGTACTGGCAATGGATATGGTGATGGTAGAGCTATCTCTATTTTCGAAGGGAAATTTAATAACCAACGCTATGAGATGCAGTTAAAAGGTGGCGGGCCAACACCCTACTGCCGGGGAGCCGATGGGCGGGCAGTCCTTCGCTCTAGTATCCGTGAGTTTCTAGCTCAGGAGTATATGCAAGCCTTAGGTGTACCAACTTCACGATCGCTGTGCCTCTACGCTTCAAAGTCTGAAACTGTGGCGAGACCTTGGTACTCTGAAGGGTCCAAATCCAATGATCCCGATATTATGGTTAATAACCCCGTGGCCATTACAACCCGCGTAGCCCCTTCTTTTCTCCGTGTCGGCCAACTAGAACTCTTTGCTCGTCGTACACGCGACAACGCTCACCCTAAAGCTTATGAAGAGCTCAAGATGATCGTCACCCATTTAATTGAACGGGAATATAAAAGTGAAGTTAATAAAAGTCTGCCCTTTGAAAAGCAGATCATCGAGCTAGCTCTTGCCTTTCAAGGAAGGCTCACGCGCCTCATCGCCAATTGGCTACGTGTAGGCTACTGCCAAGGTAATTTTAATAGCGATAATTGTGCGGCCGGAGGCTTCACCCTCGATTATGGTCCCTTTGGTTTTTGTGAGACTTTTGATCCGGCCTTTCAACCATGGATAGGTGGAGGTGAACATTTTTCCTTCTTTAACCAACCAAAGGCCGCTGAGCTAAATTTTGAGAAGTTCATCAGTGCTCTTGCCCCCTTACTTAAAGAAGGATCGAGTGAGCGAGCTGAATTGGAACAAATACACCTTGGATTTGAGACGGCCATGCGAGCTGAATTTGAAAAAGTGTTAAGTGCCAAACTCGGACTTATTTCAAGTGAACCTAAACTTTTTCAATCACTCATCTCTTTAATGATTGAAACCAAAGTGGATTACACTATCTTCTTTCGCGAATTATCAAATATACCTGAAAACATATTAGCGCTGAAAAAAAGCTTCTATACAGAAGTTTCTGAGGAACAAAAAGCAAAGTGGCAGGCTTGGTTAGAACAATGGCGTTCACTTGCCTTATCTAAAAATAGTGCTGAAACAAGTGAAGAAGTTTCCAAAAAAATGAAAAGCGTTAACCCCAAATATGCATGGCGCGAGTGGCTCATTGTTCCCGCTTACCAACAGGCGGCCAATGGGGACTATTCATTAATTCACGAGTTACAAGAAGTACTAAGTCACCCTTATGACGAACAATCACAGGAGATTTCAGCAAAGTATTACCAGCTAAAACCTGATGAGTTTCATAAGGCCGGTGGGGTTTCTCATTATAGTTGTTCTTCTTAGTAAGTAGCAGATTCTTGTAAATATTATTTTATAATCAAAGGCTCTAAAAGTTTCACATCAACTGTATTAGGTACCAGAAACTTTAATGCTCCACCTTCACAATGATTTTTAGCCAAAGTAAGAGTTTTTTTATTAAAGATTTTTATATTTTGAATTACTTTATTGTTTTTAATTTTTGTTATTTTACAAAGTCCCTTGATCTCCCATTTTTTCTTATCGTCATCTAAAGTTTCGACTAGTTTGGCCACAATACATTGATTTTCAGGACCCATACTATGAGAGCAATACTCGTAGTCAATTTCTCTTTTCAGGACGCTTCCCTTTAGATCTATTTCCCCAGTTCTTTTATTAGATCCTTCTCCGGCATAGGGGAAAAACTCATATATAAAACCTGCTTTTTGTTTTTCTAACTTAAAAGATTCGATATCTCCAATTGTGTTTCTATCATCATTTTTGGCAATTAATTCGATAAAATGAACAGGTTCTACATTTTTTAAGCTTCTTGTTTTTATTGAAAATATTTTTTTATTAGTATCAGCACCTGGTGAAGAAAAACTAATTGCCAACATTAAAAATACACCTGTTATTTTCACAATAACCTCAATGAATAATTTTTAAAATTCTATTCTAAAAAACAGACAAAAACAAAATGCTTCGCACTCCAGAGTGCTAAAAAGCCCCAAAATAAAGTACCACGTACCCGCTTATTATCATAAGAATGCTTCAACTAAGAAATCAAAGACGTAACGTATTCTTCTGTTTGTCTTTAGTTCTCGATGGGAGACCACCCATGTTTCCACAGGAAAGGGAGGAATACCTTTCATTACTTTTTCAACAAGAGGATCCTCTTCTCCTATTTTTTCCATCATAACACCAATATCAGCACCGCTTCTCACAAGTGACCAATGAGCGATATGATTGTCAGAAAGATAGGCAAAATTATCAATATCTAAGTCTAATCCTATTTTTTTTAGACCTTCAATGTACCTTGTATTATCAGCAAACCCAATAAAATCTGCTCTATTTAGATCTGCCTTTCTCTTATATGGACCATGCTTTTTCAAATACTCCTTCTGAAAAAGTACCACGTACCCGCTTATTAGGTATTAGATGGCGCTTTTTCAGTTAGACGTCGAAGACGTAATTGGATAAAATTTAATTTTCTCACCAACAAGGATGTTATCAGTGCGTTTGATTATATTTCCACTCTTTTTTTTAAGTCTATCAACTTTGGCGTGTCCCGTCAGTAATTATGAAAATAGTAAGTATAAGCAGGCGATGGAGTTCTTCACGTCTCTTAAATCTATGGAAGGCCTAGGTTACTGCCGTGATTTGATTCTTCCTCCTGTTGAAGAGCGAGTTGAGTGTGGAGTCTGGAACTCTAAAAAATTTCGAGGTTATAGTTATTCTTTCCAACTGCCAAAACACGAAAAGTATGGCGCCCAAACCCATTATTTCATGATTGGAGAAAAGTCCACCCAGACCGTGTGGATTGCCGGCGCTCAAAATAAAAAAGCCTGGTTCACCACAAAAATAAGTTTTAACACGGATGTTTTGGTTAAAGACAATTCCATGAGTTGGGAATTCAGACAGCGTGGTCATCGTATTATCACTACTTTTACTAAAGATGATCAGGATAATTTAATCCGTTTTGAGGCGCGTGCCATTAAGAAGTCAATTTTTTCAGATAGTGAAGAAGTGGTATACGAGACAATTTGTGAATAATGGAATCGCTGTTCATTTCGTTAACCTGTCTATTTAAGTACTTTGTCTCCGAAATTCAGAAATTAAGTACGTGGTGCTATTTAAAAAGTACCACGTACCCGCTTATTAGCGAATCTCACATTTTAAAAGCGAAGGCGGATTATAGAAATTCTCATTATTATTATGAGATAGTTTTAGAGTTCCCGTAGCAATATTAAGCTTTCCAGTTTTTACAAGACTATAATCATCAACATACGGCATACCTCTTTGCATGTATCCTTTCCTAACTAGTTTAAAGGAAATAATGTCCCCAACCTTTGAAGCAAGTTCGATCTTGCCAAAGCTAGTCCCATCCACACTGTAGCAGCCACCATAACTGCTAAACTCTTTATATGCTCCTTCAGTGGCATCAATATTAAGACTAAGCTCTCGTGTATTGAATCCCCCACATGGCTGACTTGGGACCTCAACCTCCGCCCCACATTTTAATCTTAAGTAACTTCTGTTTGGGGTAGCTGGAGCTTCAGCGAATGTAGATAGTGCGATGGTCATAGAAAGTGTGGTCAAAATGAATTTCATATTCTTCTCCTTGTTTAATGAGCTCAACATAGAACAAGAAAAAACATAATTAAAATAAGAACATGTGAGAAATGTCATAAGACGATCTTATACCTTACTATACAGATCGCTAAAACAAATGGTGGAGGTGGTGCAACCCTCCTAACCTGTTTATATTATTGAACCTATTTTGAATATCACTACAAAAGACAACAAGGCTTATATTATACCGCAATGTCCTTGTAGGTCTTCTTTGTGAACTAATATGAATTTAAACCTCTAGCCTGAATTAAAAATCAAACGCAATCCAAACTAGAGATTCAATTTACTTTGTTTTAAAATCCAAACATGCCATTATTATTTGCAAGGCCCTTTGTCGGGATTTCTTGAATCACGTCCCAATGCTCAACGGCTTGATCATTTTCGATTCTAAACAAGTCATAAAAAACTTGTTTCTTTTTATTCCACTTTCCTTCACTTATAGTGAGAACGAAGTTCCCCTCACCCAAAACTTTGTGAATTTTCGTGTATTGAAACATATTATTTTTAGACTGAAGATATTTCACAGCTTCAACAATGCTATTCAAACCATCTTTTATATCTGTGTTGTGTTGATGATACATTTTGGAGCTAATATGCTTAGTCAGATTATTTGGATTTTTTCCAATGAGTACATCTTCCACTAAAGCCCTTGCTCTTGCTTTGTTTGCTTCAGTCTTATCAAAATCCTTTGCCTTCGTTGGCCCATCAGTTTGAGATCTACCACTCGCCGTTTTTTTTCTTAAAGCTGTCATGGCATCCCAATGCTCTGCCACTTTAACGTTTTCATCAATTCGAATGATATCAAATGAGACCATTTCATCTGCTCCAAACGGTTTAGCATTCCTCCAAATATTATGCATGAAAACATAGTCTCCATCTTAAAACATTCGAACATTTTCAGCCGTGGTTCCTGCCTTCTTCAAAACAGGTAGCATTTTGATAAAAGGCTCTAATCCTGTTGGGATATAAGGGTTGTGTTGAATGTAATTACTATTCGCTAGTTTACGCATAGTCTTCACATCACCCTTTAAAACTGATCCTAAAAATTGTCCAACGACTGGCTTATGATTTTTAGTTGTTTTTTTCATTCCGGTACTACACGCACTGATAAAAGATAGAACTAATATTAACGTTAATACTTTCATTTATTTCCCCTTAATTAATTTTGTGAAGTTCCACTTAGAACATTATCCAATTGCATCTCAGCTAAAATCCGGTCTTGAATAGGCTGAGAAGAAGCATTCATTTGATCTACTCCCCATG